>Ga0116186_1000990_pt1 | contig 30817 bp, 25 predicted proteins | sample AD_JPNNA4_MetaG_FD_89806 | JGI IMG/M metagenome (GOLD analysis project Ga0116186, IMG submission 89806) | Active sludge microbial communities of municipal wastewater-treating anaerobic digesters from Japan - AD_JPNNA4_MetaG | ecosystem: Engineered > Bioreactor > Anaerobic > Digestate | place...
CTTCTGGTGCTCCTGGCATTCAAGTCGGTTTTGTACTACCCGCTGTGGCACGACGTGTTCTTGTTCACATTGACCCTGGGACCGCTGGCTCTCGTCATCCTCCGGTTGAACCTCCAGTCATGGAACTTTATGACGGATCCCTTCGTGTTGCGGCGCTACCTCCTGCTGCTCTCCGCTGTACTGGCTTCGCTCTACCTGAGCTGGCTGAACGAGCACAGCCAGACCCTCCAGGTGCGCCTTCGCCGGAGCCTGGACGAGCGCACCGCAGACCTCGACAGCAAGACACGCGCCATGCAGCAGATGGCCACCAGCCTCGGCAATCGCGTGCTCGAGCTGCGAACGCTCCAGGAGGGCGTCAAGGCCATCAACTCGGCACTGGCACTGGAAGACGTCCTGCGACTCATTGTGGCCAACGCTTCCCAGGTGCTCGAAGGCGCCCGTTGCTCCGTCGCGCTGCTGGACGAGTCACCGGAGCGAGTTACCTCCACCGCTGCCAGCGACGGCAGAACCGCGTCTCTGGCCGAGCTGGATCATGCGGTAGTGAGCTGGATGGCCGGGAGGGGAGAGCCCCTCATGATCGAGGACCTGCAGCACGACGAGCGCTTTGACCTCCAGGGGCTGCCGCTTGCCTCGGCCATCGGCGTACCGCTCCTCCTCGATGAGCAGGTGATCGGTGCGTTGATCGCCACCAGCATCGAGCCGCGGGCTTTTTCCGGCGAGGACGTGAATCAGCTCAACGCTTTCGCCGATCAGGCCGTCGTAGCGGTCAAGAACGCCAGACTGTACGAGCAGCTCGTTCAGGAGCAGCGCGAGACCGAGCGCGTGTACCAGCACGTCCAGGAACGGAGAAACGAGCTCGAAGCCATTCTGCGTGCCATTGGCGACGCGGTGATCGTGGCCGACGCCCAGTTGAACCTGCTATTGATGAATCCCGTGGCCACACGCATCTTTGGCGTCAAGCCGGACGTTACCAGCAGCATGCCGCTGTCACAGGTTATCCAGCATCAGGATCTCAACGAGTTGCTCGTCTCCGCCTTGAACGGCGAGCACGGAGAGGCGCTGGTGAAAGAGATCCTTCTGCCTTCGGCCGACGGCCAGTCATCTCCGACCCTGCAGGCACTGGCTTCGCCAATCCAGGCGGCAGATGGACAGCCGCGTGGTGTCGTGGTCGTGCTCAGGGATGTTACCAGTCAGAAGGAACTGGAGCGTATGAAGTCCAGTTTTCTCTCTGTGGTTTCGCACGAACTGCGCACCCCTCTGCACTCGATCAAGGGGTTCGTGGACATCATCCTGATGGGCAAGACCGGCGAAATCAATGAGACCCAGACTGACTTTTTGCGCACCGTTCGCCAGCAGACAACTCACCTGCAGAACCTCATCGACGACCTTCTGGAGTACTCCCGGCTCGAGTCGGGCCAGGTCAAACTCCGCCTCTCTGAGGTGTCTCTGACCGAAGTCGCGAACGCCGTGATTGACAAGCTCAAGCCTCTGGCCGACCAGGGCCAGATCCGTCTGTTGAACAAGCTGCCTTCCCGCCTCGCTTCGGTGGAAGCGGATCGCCTGCGGCTAGAGCAGGTGCTGACGAACCTTATCGACAACGCGATCAAGTTCACCCCGCCCGGCGGAGCGATCACGGTGCTGGGCAAGGACCTGGGTGCCGACTTGCAGATCAGCGTCAGCGATACCGGCATCGGTATCCCGGCGTCCGCGCTGGAGCGAATCTTTGACCGTTTCTTCCAGGTAGACAGCAGCGCCTCGCGGTCATACCGCGGAACGGGGCTCGGGCTCACCATCTGCAAGCACATCGTGGAGCATCATCGCGGCAGAATCTGGGCCGAGAGCGAGCCAAACAAGAGTAGCACCTTCCACTTTGTGCTGCCCAAACGTCTCTCGGCCAAAGATGACGAGCTGCTGCTCGATTTCCTCGTTCTCCCCAAGTCCCGCAAGCGCAGGGGCAACAGCGCCCACTAGTACTGGCCGGGCGGGCGTCGCCACCGCAAATGGCCTTGCCAGCGCAGTTCCGTCTCCCTCTTGCCCGCCCCGTGCCAAGCAATCGAACATAGTTGAAGAAATATACATCTCTTCTGCTTGACGCGAGTGGCAGATGTGCGTATTGTTAGCCGTCGCCGGAGGAGCGTTCATCTACCATTAATCTCATCCCGGTAGAATGCAGGTGGTCCGGTACGGTAGCAGCTAACCCAGACGTCCGGACTTGGCCGGAGGTCAAACTCGATGGCGCTCTATGTGCGCAAGACAACTGAAGCAGAGGACAGGCAGCTCAGAACATGGAGTGCCGGGAAGGACCCGACACTGAGACACCGAGCGAAGGTAGTGCTGCTCTCGAGCCAGGGCTACCGTGTTCCTGAAATCGGCCCGCTACTGGGCTCTCATCCGGCCAATCTCCGCAAGTGGATTCACCGCTTCAACCGGGACGGCTGCGACGGACTGCGTACCGTCCGCTCCGGCGGTCCCCGCGTTCGCATCTCTTCACAGCAACGTTCCGCAATTGTCAATCTCGCCCGGGCACGTCCCAGAGAGATGGGTCTTAACTTTACGAGCTGGACACTACACCGTCTGGCCCAGCAAGCCGTCAAGGCGGGGATCGTCGACCGCATCAGCCACGAGTACGTGCGGCAGATCCTGCTACAGGCCGGATATGAAGGTCGAGGGGATAAGAGTCTGCACCAATGAAAATCGCACTGATTGCACCCAAATGGAACAAGAAGGCCAATGACTATCCCCCTCTTGGCCTGGCCTATCTCGCGGCGGTAATGGAGCAGTCCGGCCACGAGACCAGGATCTTTGACCTGTCGTTGGACCCGGATTCGTCGCTCGAGGCAGATGCCGATTCCATTGTTGCCTTCGATCCACAGCTCGTCGGCATCACCGCTATGACCAGCCTGTACCAGAGTGCGCTCGAGACGGCCACTCTTCTTAAAGCCAGGCTGGGGCGGCCCATCGTAATTGGCGGCCCCCACGCCACGATGTTCCCCGAGCGTCTGCTCACCGAGTCGCCAGTGCTCGACTATGTCGTGCGCGGCGAGGGCGAGTTGACACTGCGTGAACTGGTGGAGGCACTCGAAGGCCAACGGGACCTCTCTTCGGTGGCCGGGCTAACCTATCGTGTCCGCAGCGAGGTAGTCTCAAACCCGGACCGAGAGCTTCTCGCCGATCTCGACAGCCTGCCTTTCCCGGCGCGCCAGCACTTTGACCTGAGCCGCTACGGTCTGCGCACTCCGCAAGGCCAGCCGATGGTCACCATCCTCTCGAGCCGGGGCTGCCCCTACAATTGCAGCTACTGCTTCAAAGGGATCGTGGGACGCACCTACCGCCATCGCAGTCCGCAGAACATCATCGCTGAGATCAAGCAGGTCATCGGCCAGACAGGAATTCGCAGCTTGTACTTCATTGATGATCTCTTCACCGCCGACGTCAAACGGCTTTCGGAGCTGATGGAACTGATGATCGCTGAGAAACTGGACATCCGCTGGCAGTGTCTGGCCCGTGTTGACCGGGTAACCCCCGAGGTTCTCAGGACAATGTACGCCGCCGGCTGCCGGCGAATCCATCTGGGTATCGAGTCCGGAAACCCGGATGTTCTCAAACAGATCAGCAAGGGCATCAAGCTCGACCAGGTACGCCAGACAGTGCGCTGGGCCAAGGATGCCGGGATTCAGGTCAAGGGCTATTTCATGCTGGGGCTACCAGGCGATACCGAGGCCACCATGCAGCAGACCATTGATCTGGCGGTCGAGCTCGACCTGGAAGAGGCCATGTTCAGCCTGACCACGCCCTTTCCCGGAACGCGCCTGTGGGACGAACTGGTCAAACGACATCCAGAGACAGAGTACAACCAGGACTTTACCCGAGCCTACTACTACTCCAACTCGGACGAAGAGGTCGTTCCTTTCTTGAACGTATCAGAAGTATCCAATGAAGTCCTGGGGGAGTGGATGCGCAAGGCGCACGATGCTCTGGCCGCCGCCAAGGCGCGAGACGCGTACCGCAATGCCTTCGGTTCTCGCCTGGGGCCAGTGCTGTGGCGATTGGCCCGGGTGCCGCCCTTGCGTGCCCTTGGCCGGCGAATGGTGAGACTCGGGCTCTTTCAGCGCTTTGCCAGCATGCGCACCAGAGAGGTCAAGCTATGGTCATGACCAGGGTGCGCCGTCTCGCAGAGCACTACTCGCGCCGGGCGGAGAACCTGGCCAAGTGGGTTTCCTACCGTACTGGCATGATGCGCCTGTACACCTACCCGGATCGTATGTACATCGAGTCCACCAACATCTGCAACCTGCAATGCGTGATGTGCCCTAACGGATTGGGGCAGTTGGAGCGCCAGAAGGGATACATGGATTGGGATCTCTTTACGCGCATCGTTGACGAGATGGCACCCCACGTTCAGACGACCACACTCCACATCTGGGGCGAGCCGCTCTTGCACCCGCGCATCTTTGAAATGATTGCCTACTGTACCAGCCACGGCCTGCACAGTGAGATATCGACCAACGCCACGCTGCTTACCGAAGAGGCCAGCCACAAGATCCTCGATGCCGGTCTGGGAGCCATCTACCTCTGCCTTGATGGGGCAACGCGCGAGACCTACGAACAGGTTCGGCGCCGTGGCGACTTTGAGCAGGTGCGTGCCAACATCCTGCGTTTCGTCGAGCTGAAGAATCAGGTCGGCGGAGGGCCGCGGGTGAGTCTCCAGATCATCAACATTCGTCCCACCGCCGCGGAAGTGGAACAGTTCAAGGCCATCTGGACGATTCCCGGCGTGGACCGCGTGCACATCAAGGCCTTTGACTCCTGGGGTGGGCAACTGCAGGAGATCAGTGATCTGCGCTCGGCCGACGACCGCGTGCAGCTCCCACCCAAGCGCTATCACTGCCCGAACCTGTGGTATCACGTGCACATCTACTGGGATGGCTCGCTGGTCTGCTGTGACCGCGACTTTAACGCCCTGAACCCGCTCGGCAACGTCAGGGACGGCGTGATGAAGGCCTGGAACGGCCCGCAGATGATCGAGCTCAGACGGAAACACCTCTCGGGGCGTCTGGATGACGTACCCTCCTGCAGCAAGTGCGTGGAGTGGAGCTGGTGGAAGCCCACGCCATTCTCGTCCCACGGCAATGCGCCGCAGCATTGAAGGATTCTAGATGCGCAGGCGGCTTGAAAACCTGCTGCCAGTGATGGTTGTGTTGCTGGCGGCGCTGGTACGTTTCTGGGGACTGGCCAGAGAGAGCATCTGGCTCGACGAGGCGACCAGCATTATGATCGCCCGAATGGACGTGCGTACCCTGATCGTCTGGGTGGCGGCGGACATTCATCCGCCGCTATACTACCTGCTGCTTCACGCCTGGATCGCGCTGGGCCAGAGCGAGTTCGTGGTACGGTCGCTGTCGGTGTTGTTCGGTGTGGGGACGGTGGCGGTCACCTGGGCGCTGGCCCGTGAGCTTTTCGATTCTCGAGTGGCACTGTTCTCCGCGCTGCTCCTGGCACTCTCTCCCCTCCACGTGTTCTACTCGCAGGAGGCAAGGATGTACGTCGCCGCCGCGATGTGGAGCACCCTGGGCAGCTACCTGCTCTTGCTGGCACTGCGCCGCGGCTCGCGCGCCTACTGGCTGGGCTACTTCCTGGCCAACACGCTCGCCCTCTACACGCACTACTTTGCCGCCTTTGCGCTGCTGTTTCAGGCGCTCTACGCTCTGTTGCACATCTGGAAAGGGCAGGCACGGCCAACACCGGCGCTCCGCCGCTGGCTCCGGAGCACAGTCGGGATCGGCATCGCCTTTCTTCCCTGGCTGCCAACGCTGGTCCGCCAGGTGCTGGGCGGCGGAGGGGGCTGGGTCGAGAGAGCCATTGGCCGGCCTTCCGCGATGTCCCTGGTCGATACCTGGCTCCAGTTCAGCGTTGGTCTGGAGGGTCATCTCTATCCGGCAGCTTTGCGCCGCGCAGCCTATCTGCTCTTTGCCGCCCTACTGTTCAGCGCAGTGATCGCCGCGCTTAACTCCCGCAAGAACGCCTCCCGGGCTGGATACAGAGATGGTGTGTTGTTCTGCATTGGTTCTGTTGTCCTTCCCCTCGGCCTGATCTGGCTTCTGTCGCAGTGGAAGCCGATGTACACCATACGCTACCTGCTGGCCTTCCTTCCTCCCTACTATGTCTGCGCCGCCGCGGGCCTGCGCAACCTGCGGTGGAAGGGCTTGCAGCTTGTCACAGCATTCGCATTGCTGCTGATCCTGGCTGCTGGCGTCTGGTACAACTACCAGGCACTGCAAAAGCCCGACTGGCGCAGCGCGACAGCATACGTCGTTGCCCGAGTTCAGCCCGGCGATGTGGGCCTCTTCTCTCCGCGCTGGAACTACAAGCCGTTCGACTACTACGCTCCCGGGCGCCTGGAGCTCGATCTCGACTTGCCGGTGCTGACCACCGCAGAAGCGGCTCAAGCCGCGGTCAACGACATCAGCCAGCGGTTCAAGCGGGTCTGGTTCTTCTGGGAGGAGGATCACTACGGCGACCCGCAGGGCATTGCCAAGAGACTTCTCGATCAGCGTTTCCGCGTCTTGGAGACAACTCAGTTTCCCGGCGTTGGCTCGGTGATCCTCTATCAGGTTCAGGGTGTGCAGTAGCATGGCCGCTAGCGCGCGCGTCGGCGAAATCCCTGTGAGCAGTGCCCGCAGAGTCCTGCTGGCTATCATCATTCTTGGGGCGGCACTGCGCCTGTTCCAACTGGGAGCCGAAAGCTTCTGGTTCGACGAGGCATACAGCGTCTGGGTGGCGCGCCACAGCCTGGCGTGGCAGTTCTCACTCAGCATGCAGCGCATCTTTCCGCTTCTGTACTATGTGCTGCTCCACTTCTGGCTGCGCCTCGGATCATCAGAGCTCGTCGTCCGAGCCCTGTCCGCCCTGGTCGGAATTGGCTCCATCGCTGCACTCTACGCTCTGGCTCGTGACCTGTTTGACCGACGCACGGGGCTGCTCAGTGCCTTCTTCCTGGCCGTGTCGCCGCTCCACCTCTGGTTCTCGCAGGAAGCCCGCATGTACATCCTCGCGGCCGGGCTGGGTATATGCTCCGCTCACTGTCTGCTGTTGGCGTTACGAACCTACGCTCAGCCAGGCTCTGAGCAACGCCGGCGCCCCTGGCTGTGGCTAGGCTACATTGTGAGCACAGCTTTGGCCGTGAACGCCCACTACTTTGCCCTTTTCCTGATCCCCTTCCACAACCTCTTCGTGCTCTACTTGCTCCTTCGGAAGCGGCTGGACCGGTCGCTGCTCTGGCAATGGTTCCTGTGCCAGGCCGCGGTAGGTCTGCTCTCTCTGGCGGGACTGGCCGGCGTGTTCAGTGACGAGTCTCGTTACTGGTGGAGCCTGCTCGATGCGCTGCACGGCGCTCCCCGTCTGGGGGATCTGCTGCGCCTGCTCTTCCATTTTAGTCTCGGCACGACCGTCGAGAGCTCCCTTCTGCTCAAGGCAGCATTGCTTGCCTTCGGTGGCTGCGCTGCCTGGTCTGTGCTTCAGGTTCGGAATGGCCGCCTCCGTCTCCACATCGATGAGGGGTTGTTGTTCACCCTGCTCTACCTGCTGGTACCCCTGGGAACGGTCTTTGTCTATTCCCAGGTCCGCTCTTCCTGGGTGCTGCGTTACCTTTTCCCCTTCCTGCCGCCCTACTGTATCCTGCTGGCGCGGGGGTTGCTGAACCTGCCAGCGCGCCTGCCCAGAATCGTACTGGCGCTGGTATTGCTCCTGCTCACCCTGTGGCCTCTGGTCAACACCTACCGCATACAGCAGAAAGAGGACTGGCGCAGCGCCGCCGCGCTCATCTCGCTCCAGGAGCAGCCAGGCGATGTACTGCTCACCGTTGACGAGGACATCTGGCTGCCCTTTGAACACTACTACACCGGATCCCTCTACTATCAGGGCATCAGCCGAGACATCACCGATCCCGACTTGCTCAGAGCCAGGGTCGGGCAGGCCGCACTGGCCAACCATCGCGTGTGGCTACTGCTCAGCCACACCAACAACGTCTTGCTGAAGGATGTGCTGCGGCAGTTTCCCAACAGCCGGATGGTCCTGGAGCAGCACTTTTTGAACGTCGAGGTGGACTTGTTCAACCTGAGCACAACGAACGGGGGCGGAAGCTAGAATGCTGCGCTGGATTCAGAAGCATCACCTGGTCCTGATTCTTCTCCTGGGGTTGGCGTTTGCTCTTCCACTGCTGAATGAGCATCTCGTGCCGGCGGGAGACAACTCGACCTACCTCGTGCTGGCCCAGTCCCTGGCCACGGGCCAGGGATACCGGATGATCAGTGATCCCCGGGCGCCCCAGATGGGCCTCTACCCGCCTGGCTACCCGCTCCTGCTGGCCGGCGTGACGCTGGCAACCAGTACAACGGCCAACCTTCTTGAGGCTATCCTGCCCTCCAAGATCCTGTCGGTGTTCCTCTACCTGGCCACGGTCGCCCTCGTCTACCTGCTGCTGTTGCCGCGCAGCCGGCTGCTGGCAGCTCTCACAGCACTGGCCGCGGCCGTCAATCCGGCCATCCTGCATTTCGCCACCGAAGTGGGCACCGAACTGCCCTACCTGCTGCTGTCACTGGCCTGCCTGTGGGCCTACGACCGCTATGTTCGCCGAGAGAGCTGGCGGCAGCTCGGCCTGACGGCCCTGCTGATTGTTCTGGCTTTCTACGTGCGCAGCATAGCCCTGGCCATTGCTGTTGCTCTGGCCCTGCATCTCGCCCTTCGCCGGCGTTTCGGTCAGGCAACAGTGCTGCTGCTGGTTGTCGGTGTGCTGGTTCTGCCCTGGCTCGTGCGCGGAGCGTCCCTGCCCGATACAGGCACCTCCGTAGGCCTCGGTCGCGGCTACTTTGACCTGTACTTTACCAGTGATCCCTATGGTACCGCCCCCGCCAGCTTGTCGGATTGGACCACCCGCCTGTTGCAGAACGTGTCTAGCTATGTGCTTGATATCTGGCCGAACACCGTCTTTCCACACGCGTCGCGCCTGGTTTCGCTCCTTGGCACTGGCGGAACGATTCTGGTCAGTCTGATCACGGTCCTGATCGCTTACGGTTATGTGCTCGAGCTCAAACGGCGCTCAGCAACCGAGTGGTACGCCGGGCTGTTCTTCCTCTCCTGCGTTACCTACATGTGGGCCCAGAGCCGACTGATCGTGCCGATCATCCCCTTCGCCATCTACTACTTGTTCGTCGCCGCCCAGCATCTCCTTGAGCGGCTGGTGTTTCGGCCGGCCGCGGCCAGACCGGCATCCGACTCGACCAAAGCGACGCCTCGCGAGAGGACCACCGGCCTGGTTCTCGGTCTGGGCTGCGCAGTCCTGGTCGCCTCCGCACTGGTGGTCGAGGTGCGCCGGGTGCAGACGAACGTCTGGTACGGCTGGCATCAGCCTCTGCAGGTGTACTACTCGCCCGACCCGGAATGGGACCATTACCTTCAGGCGATGGAATGGATCAAAGCCAACGGGGAGGCCTCGAGCATCGTTATGTGCCGCAAGGCCGACCTGATGTACATCATCACCGGCCTACAGGCACTGGAGTACCCCTACTCCTACGAGCCGGCCGATCTCAAGAGTGCCATCGCCGACAACAAAGTAGACTACCTCATTGAGGATGCCTTCTCCTGGACTGGCACGACGACGCTCTATCTGCAGCCTGCGCTGTCCGCCTGGCAGCAGGCCGAACCGCAGGCACTGTCCATGATGTTCGAAACCGAGGCGCCCGTAACGCGTGTGTGGCGCAGCGAGAAACCCAATTAGGAGGAAGTTCGAAAATGAATCCCAAGATCTTGCTGTTCGTCGCCATTTTCCTGGCGGCGGTAGGCCAGTTGCTGATGAAGACCGGCCTGAATCAGCTCGGGGGCCTGACCCAGATTGATCTGTCCGTGTTCTTCAAGATGATCTTTCAGCCCTTTGTTTTCTCGGGCATCATGAGCTACGGCTTTGGCTTTATCGCCTACCTCTTTGCGCTGACCAAGCTCGACCAGAGCTATGCCTACCCGATGTTCGCCCTGGGCTATGTGATCGTGCCGGTGTTCAACTGGGTTGTCTTCCACGAGCCCTTTTCCGTGCTGCGGCTCGTGGGCATTTTCCTGGTGCTGGGCGGAGTGACCCTCATCAGCCGCTAGGGGCGTAAACCATGCCCGTCAGCATTGGTATGGACAATCGAATGACTCGTAGGGCGAGCTCTTCCGGGATGCGTGCTCACCTGTTCGCGCTGGCGGGCTTGACTCTGCTGAGCGTCGTTCTGACCTACCCGCTGATCATTCATCTTGGCAACAGAATACCGGGGCCTCCTGCTCCCGGTGACAACCTGGAGTACGTCTACAAGGTCTGGTGGTTCAAGCACGCCTTGTTTGAGCTCAGCCCCGCCACGCCCTTTTTCAACCCGGACGCCTTCTATCCCTTTGGCTATCCCGTGACCCTGTCGGAGACCACGCTCTCCAATACGATACCAGCGCTGCCACTGACCCTCGTCTTCGGTGAAGTGGTCGCCTACAACCTCACCCTGCTGGCGTCGTTCATTCTCTCTGCCCTGGGGATGTACCTGCTGGTGTTCGGCTGGACGCACTCGCGCTCAGCCGCGTTTGTGAGCGGCATGATCTTTGCCTTTTGCCCGTACCGCCTTTCCCATATGGGCGCGGGGCATCTCCCGCTAATGGGTACTCAATGGCTGCCCTTCTTGCTGCTCTTCATTGACCGAATGGTCACCCACGGGCGGCGAAGGGATGCGGTCCTGGCTGCCCTGTTCTATGTCCTGGGCGCTCTATCGGCCTGGTACTATGCCTACATCTATGCGCTGGCTGGGCTGGTCTTTGTGCTGCTGAGAGCCCGCCCCTGGCGGAAACTGCTTTTCACTCGCCGGTTCGTCATTGCTTCAGTCACCTTCGGTGTCATCTGCCTGGTGCTCCTCGGCCCGCTGGTCTGGCCGGTCACCCGGTTGTGGAGCCAGGGTAGCCGCCCGGGGTCGCTCAAGTATGTGGACAGCTTTTCCGCCAGTCCTCTGGATCTGGTCTATCCCAACGTACTGCAACCGCTCTGGGGGACCGCCCTCTTGCGTTGGTACAGCCAGAACCCAAACGAGAACAACCTCTACCTGGGGTTGGTTCCACTGCTGCTCACGGCGGTGGCCCTGGTGTCGGTCCGGCGACGTCGTGCCACTTCTTCGTCGACCGGTCGGCAGGATGACGACGGTCGGCGCCGCCTGGTCTCTGCGATAGCCTGGATGACGGTGGTCTTTCTGGTACTGGCTCTGGGGACAACCCTCCACGGCAAGTCCGGGCCGCTATACATTCGCGTTCCGGCATCTGTCGAGCGGGTATTCACCGCGGGGATGACGCTGCTCACCAAACATCTGGCGCTCTACCCCATTTCTTCCTACAGCCTGCGCATCGAGAACCACATCTTTGTGCCATTGCCAACTCTGCTGTTGTACCTGTACTTGCCGTTCTTCAATGCCATGCGAGTTTGGACCAGAATGGCCATCGTGTCGATTGCCGGGGTGGCCACACTGGCCGGGTTTGGCTGGGCGTGGCTCTCCGGCCGGCTTTCCACGGCTCGACCAGACAGCCGCCTCGCGACTCGCGTTGGTCTGGCCCTCGCAGCGGGGCTGATCGTGCTCGAATTCGCCGCCTTTCCGTTCGCTCTGGGCATGACCACTGTCTCCGCCAGACCAGTGGATCAGTGGCTCGCCACTCAGCCAGGAGACTGGTCAGTGATGGAGCTGCCACTGAGCAAGGGGCTCTCGGGCCGTGCCCTCTACGCACTGCGCACCCACGGAAAAAGGACCAGCACCGGCTATGGCACCTTCTTCCCGCAGGCGTTCAACGAGGCGCGGCCAGTGCTCGAGTCCTTTCCCAGCCGCGAGTCGCTCGAGCTGCTGCGAGGCTGGAACGTACGTTACGTGTTGCTTGGATCTCGAACCTACGGTCAGGCCTGGCCCGCTCTGGAGCGCGCCTGCAACGATTCTCCGGGGCTGCGCTATGCGCTGGCCGTGGAAGACGAGCCAGTGTATTCGGGCGATCGGGTGTTGCGCTGGCTTCCCGGGACCGAGCCAGCGTTCCTGGTAGACCTGATCTATGTGTACGAGGTGCTGTAGCATGAACGGCCTGCTCCGTCTTGTCAGACAGCACAAACACCTGCTGATCGGGCTGGCACTGGGCCTGCTGGCTCTCCTGACCATCGTCGCCACACTGGGCGACATTGGCCTGACCTGGGACGAGCCGCTCTACATCAAGGCCGCGCGTGGCTACATGTCCTGGCTCGGCTTGCTGCGACGCGACCCGACCAATGCGCTGAGCGACTCAGTTATCGTCCGCTGGTGGGTTCAGGATCCGACCCTGGAACTGCACCCTCCCCTGGGCAAGCTGCTTTCTGGCTTGACCTGGGCCGCCTTTCGCACCGTGGTGGGCGACATCTCCGCCCACCGCCTGGCCAACGCAGGACTTTTCTCCCTGCTGGTGGCGATGGTGTACTGGCTGGTGAGTTCGGCCTACGGAACACCCAGTGGAGTGTTCGCCGCGCTGGCCCTGCTGCTGATGCCACGGATGTTCTTGCACGGGCACCTCTCCAACATCGACACGACCGTGGCCATCACCTGGTTCGCCACCGTGTACCTCTTCTGGCTCCTTGCCGCAAAAGAGGCCGACCGAACCCGGATCTCGGTGAGCACCACCCCCCTGACCGTCTTGACCGGAATGGCCTTTGGTCTCGCGCTGGCCACCAAGATGAACGCCGTTGTTCTGCCCGTCGTTTGGCTGGCCTGGCTGCTGGCCTTTGACCGCAGCTTTCGCTCGCTGCTCAGGCTGGCGCTGATCGGCGTGGTAGGCGTAGCCACATTCGTCGCCCTGTGGCCCTGGTTGTACCACGACACGCTGAACCGTCTGCTGTACTACTTCTTCATGGCCTCGCGTTTCAAAGACCGCCCGCAGTACTATCTCGGGCAGACGCTGCCTCACGTGCCGTGGCACTATCCTCTGGTGATGACGCTGGCTGTGGTGCCGCTCATCGTCACTGTGCTGGGTATGCTGGGCCTGGTGAAGGTCCTGCACTCCAGGCCGGCCGACCGCGTCGGCTGGCTGCTCATTCTGAACGCGGCTCTGCCCTTGCTGGTCGCGGCTTCGGGCATTCAGGCGGCGTACAGCGGCGAGAGGCATTTCATCCCGGCCTATCCCTACCTGGCCTGCCTGGCTGGCATTGGCTTTGGCACTCTGGCCAGGACCCTGACCCGGTCCTGGGAGCGCACGCGCGGAGCGCCGCTCAGCCAATGGGCGCGCCGCTGGCTGTGGCTGGCGCTCTTGCTCCTATTGCTGCCAACGGCAGTGACCATCGCGCGGCTGCACCCTTACGAGCTCTCTTACTACAGCGAGGCCGTCGGCGGGCTCCCCGGCGCCACGCAACTGGGACTGGAAACTACGTTCTGGTGCGAGACCTACCGCGATGCCCTGCCTTACCTGAACCACAACGCTGCCCGGGGCGCCTCCGTGTGGGTCGAGAATCCCTACGTACTGCGGCTGTACCAAAGATCTGGCCTGCTCCGCGAGGATCTGCAGATCACCGGCGGGGATACGGTGAGCCCCTTCCAGGCCGACCTGGCGATCGTAGAGATGAGGCAGACCGGCTTCGCCTACACCCCGGAGGTGCAGGACCTGCTGAGAGACCGAACGCCAGTCTACACCCTCTCGCGATTTGGCGTCCCACTGATGCACATCCTGCTGATTGAAGGATACTAGCCATGGCACAAGGCCGCGTGCACCTGTCCCTCTCGCCCAAAACGCTCGAGCGAGTCATTCTGATCGCGCTTCTCCTGGCCACCGCAGTGGTGATGTACTGGCGCCTCGGCGAGGGCAGCCTCAGCGACTATGACGAGGCGGACTATGCGCAGAGCGCCCGCGAGATGCTGTGGTGGAATGACTTGAATACGCCGCGCTGGAATGGCATGGAGTTCTTTGACAAGCCGCCACTCAATATGTGGCTGACCGCGCTAGCCTACAAGGTCGTTGGCGTCAACGAGTTCGGCGCCCGGGTGGTCTCGGCTACGGCGGGCGTGCTGGTGATCCTCCTGGTGTACGCCATCGGCCGCAGTCTGTTCCACGGCCGCGCCATCGCCCTCGGGGCGGCCATTCTGCTGCTGACCATCAACAACAACCTCTACAGTCACGGCTACAACCTGGTGAGCCTGGCGCGAGTCGGCCAGCTCGATATGATGCTGATCCTGTGGATGTGCCTCGCTGTGTGGCTGGTCTGGCGAGCGGAACGCCAGCCTCGCGCCTTGATCTGGATGGGCGTGCCCCTCGGGCTTGGCCTGATGACCAAGAGCGTCGCTGGCCTGATGGCCTATGGCATCGTCGGCCTCTGTCTCCTGCTGAGAGGCAGGCCGGCCTGGTGGCGCAGGGAGACGCTGCTGGGCCTGCTGACCAGCGTACTCGTGGCAGCGCCGTGGCATATCGGGCAATTGCTCATCTGGGGCCAGCACTTTTGGAACTCGTACATGGTCTCGCTCACCGTGGGCTATGTCACCGGCGATCAGGGGCATACCCGGGACGTGCTCTTCTACCTGCGCACCATCCGGCAGGGATTCCCGGCGCTCTACCCGGTCGTGGCGCTGGCCGTCGTCTATGGCCTCTACCGGGCGTTGCGCCACAAGGACAAGGCCTCGTTGCTGCTTCTGTGTTGGACGGTGGTACCCTTTGCCCTGTACAATGTGGGACGCAGCAAAATCGGCTGGTACATGATCCCCATCTACCCTGCTCTGGCACTGCTGACCATGCAGCTCCTGAGGCGTGTGGTGAAGGGCAAGGGCGCCCTGCTAGTAGCGCTGATCGCCACACTGGCCTTCAACCCCTGGCTTCCTGCGGCTAAGGACTTTAACCCGGGTGTCAAGGCGGTGGCGACCTACAGTCGCTACGTCCTTCAGCCAGGAGACATCCTGGTGAACTATTTCCCTGGGTCCTACTGGATCAGGCCGTCGGCCCTTTTCTACGCGGACCGTCCGCTCCTGCTGATCACGTCGGAGGATCAGTTGCGGGCCTACCTGGGCGCAATGGCCGGCTGCCGGAGTGAGCCAGGAGGAACGGCGTATATTCTGACCGACACACATTTCTGGGAGCCAGTGAAGGGACTCGGCAAGACCATTTATCAATCTGGCGGTTACTCGCTCATCGCCGTCGAAAGCGACACCGCCTGCAGGAGACCAGATCAATGACCAACGGCGTCTTTTTGTCCATCACCGCACCCTGTTACAACGAGCACGAGAACATCGAAAAGATGGTCTCTTACTGGCAAAGTGTCCTGCTCAAAGACGGCATCTCTGGCGAGATCGTTGTCGGCGAAGACGGCAGCACCGATGGCAGCAAAGACATCCTGAGACGGCTGCGGGCCGAACAGCCCAACCTGATTGTGGTAGACCACCCGGAGAACCGCGGCTATGGCTATGCCCTGGGAAGCGCCATTGCTCACAGCCAGGGCGAGTACGTTCTCACCATCGACTCGGACGGGCAATTCGACGCGGCAGAGTACACCCTGCTGTACTCAGAGCTGAAGAAGGGTTTCGACGTGGTCACGGGCTACCGACACCGCAAACAGGATCGTCTGCTCCGCGTGATCGCCGACCGCTGCCTCAACCTGCTCATCCGCCTTCTCTTTGGGCTCGGGTTGCGCGACACGAACTGCGCCTTGAAGCTGTTCAAAGGCGATGTGGCTCGCCGACTGACCGTCGAGGCCAGAGGCTATCCTACACCCACCGAACTGCTGGTGCGGGCGCAGACTCTCGGCTATCGCATCGGTGAGACAGGCATAACGCACTATGAGCGTGCGGGCGGCAAGACCAAGCTAAAGGCGCTGCGCACGAGCTGGCAGATGCTGCTCTTTCTGTTCTACCTAAAGTACAAGCAGGCACTGTACCGGGCCAAGATCATCAACAGTTTCTAACGTTCGGGCAATCGGCAAGCCGCTGTGCCTGACAAGGAGGAAGCTTGACGCAAAAGCTGACCGGGGTCATTCTGGCTGCTGGCAAGGGGAGCCGCATTCAACCGCTCAATCTCTACCTGCCCAAGCCGCTGCTGCCTGTGTGCAACAAACCGATCATCCAGTACCAGCTCGAAGACATGCAGCGCATCGGCGTGCGCGACGTCATCATCGTGGTAGGGCACCTCAAAGAGGAGATAATCTCTTACTTTGGCGATGGTTCGGCGCTCGGCCTCAAGATCCGCTACGTCGAGCAGCAGCAGACTTTGGGCATTGCCCACGCCGTCGCGCAACTGGAGAGCCAGGTCAACACTCCATTCATCCTCTTTCTGGGAGACATCTTTCTCGTGCCGAAGGACCTGCAGATCATGGAGCGCATGTTCTGGGAGCGCCGGGCGGGAGCGGTGTTGGCCGTGAAGAAGGAGCCCAATCCCGAGTACATCCGGCGCAACTTTGCGGTCATCCTCCATGCCAGTGGCACCGTGACGCGGGTCATTGAGAAACCGCGCTACCTGGCCAACAATCTCAAGGGCTGCGGTGTCTATATCTTTGACCTGTCTATCTTTGATGCCATTCGTCGCACCCCACGCACGGCGCAACGCGACGAATACGAGATCACCAACTCGATCCAGATACTGATCGACGACGGATTCCCCGTGTACCCGGCCGATGTCATCGAGTGGGACATGAACATCACCTTTGCCTGCGACCTTCTCGAGTGCAACCGCAGCCAGCTCGGCCGCCTGGGCAAGACCCAACTGGTAGGAGAGCACGCGGTTCTGCACCCCGGCATAAAACTGCACGGGTCGGTGCTGGGAGACCGAGTGGTCGTGGATCAGCCGGTAGAGATCAAGGATTCGCTGGTCCTGCCAGGCACGCACATTAGCGGCACACAACCCATCGAGGGGATGGTGTTGACGCCAGAGCTATCCATTGACTGCAAGAGCGTGCAGAAGGAGCCGGACCATGCGCTATAGCCGAGTCCTAGTCACGGGAGGCGCCGGTTTCATCGGTTCGCACCTGGTAGAACGACTCGTGCGCGATGGCATCGAGACCATCGTGCTGGACGACCTGTCGGTGGGCAAGCGGGAAAACCTCCCTCCCGGGGTTACCTTGATTCAGGGAGATGTCCGCGACCGCCAAGTGGTGGACGAAGCCGTATCGGGAGTGCAGGGTGTCTTTCACCTCGCGGCCCGCGTGAGCATTCGGGCCTCCATCGCCGGCTTTTACGACGACGCTGAGACGAACCTGATGGGCACCCTCAACGTGCTCAAGGCCTGTGCCTCGCGCAACGTGAACAAGCTGGTCTATGCATCTTCCATGGCTGTCTACGCCGACTCGCCACGGCCCACACCCGTCCCGGAGAGCTATGACACCGCACCGCTATCGCCCTACGGCGTGGCCAAGCTCGCTTCCGAAAAGTACATCCGCCTCGTCTCGGCCCAGGCCGGCTTCAAGGCCGTGTCGCTGCGCTATTTTAACACCTACGGACCCCGGCAGACCTTTACGCCCTATGTGGGAGTGATCACCATCTTTGCCCAGCGTCTGCTGCGCGGCGAGGCGCCAATCATCTTTGGCGATGGCCAGCAATGCCGCGACTTGGTCTACGTGGGCGATGTGGCCGACGCTACCTACCAGGCCATGATGACCGAAGTCACCGGAGAGGTGATCAACGTCGGCTCTGGCGAGGGGACCACCGTCAACCGCATTGCGGCGCTGCTCTGTGCAAGGTTGAATCCCAGCATTCAGCCGGTGCACGTCCAGGAGCACGCCGGCGAAGTGCGCAACTCTATTGCTGACATCCGCAAGGCCCGACGCCTGCTCGGTTATGAGCCCAAGACCTGGCTCGAGGACCGGCTGGACGAGATCATCGCCTGGAATCGCGAACACCTGGCACCGGGGCGGCCAGGAGGTCAGGCCTAGGATGAGCGTCGAGTCTACCGCCGCAAAGCTGGACGCCGGCGCCAGTTCCACGCTTCTCATCATCCCAGCCCACAACGAGGCCAGGAACATCGGCCAGGTCCTGGCAGACGTCGCAGCGACGGGCCTCTCTCTCGCTGTCCTCGTGGTCGACGACTGCTCCAGCGACAACACGGCGCAGATTGCCGCCAGCCAGGGCGCTCGAGTGCTGCGCCTGCCCAACAACCTGGGCTACGGCGGGGCTGTGCAGGCCGGCTTCCGCTACGCGGTCAGGCAGGGCTATGACACAGTGGTGATGATGGACGCTGACGGCCAGCACGATGCGTCCTGTATCGCAGACTTGCTTCGTCCCGTGCAGAAAGGAGAAGCTGACCTCGTCCTCGGCTCTCGTTTCCTCGGACGAATGGAGTACCATACGACCCTGGCGAAACGTCTCGGCATGGCCATCTTCTCCAGGCTCGTCAGCTCGTTCACCGGCAGCACCATCACCGACCCGACCTCTGGCTTTCAGGCCATGAATCGAGATGTCGTGGCCTTTTTCGCCACAGACAACTACCCGGTGGACTTTCCCGACGCAGACACGATTCTGTTACTGCACTATGCCGGCTTCAAGGTCAGCGAGGTGCCGGTGCTCATGCGCGAGCGCTTGAGTGGTATTTCGATGCATTCGAGCTGGAAACCCATCTACTACGTTTTCAAGATGTTCCTTTCCATACTCATCGTGTTGCTCCGACAATCGACGCACAGCAACGCCGCCCGGCAGAGCGCAAGAAAAGCCTCCGGTGTCGGCTCTGGCGGGGGCCCTCGTGGTGCCTAACGCACTGACCATCGACCTGGAGGACTGGTACCACCCGGAGCTGGTTCGCCCGCAACTCGGGCCCGCTGATCCAGAGCCGCAGGCTGGCCAGTCGGTGCCGCAACTCCTCGAGCTGCTGCGCTCCCGTGGCGTCAAGGCGACTTTCTTCGTCGTGGGCGAGGTGGCGCAAAGAGATCCCGACCTGGTCCGGCGAATCGCGGCGGAGGGTCACGAGGTTGCCTGCCATGGCATGAGCCACAGGCCGCTGTGGAAGATGACGCCGGACGAGTTTCGGCAGGAGCTGGCCGAGTTCGGGCGTCTACTGGCCGACATCCTGCCGGGCCAGTGCATACGGGGCTATCGCGCGCCGACGTTCTCACTCGACAATAGCACACGCTGGGCCTTGACCGTTCTTGCCGAGATGGGGTATGATTACGATTCGAGTGTTTTCCCGCTCAGAACACCGCTGTATGGCGTCGCTGGCGGCCCACTGGAGCCGTACTACCCTTCTCCCGACAACGTGGCCGTCAGCGCAGCGACCCCGGTGGTCACTGACCACGGAGCGTCTTTGAGATCAGGCGGCGGCCGGCCATCGAGCACGGTTCTCGAGTTTCCCATGTCGGTGTGGAGCTGGGCCGGATTGCGCGTGCCGGTCAGCGGGGGAGTATACTTGCGCGCCTTGCCTTTTGCGCTGATTACCTGGTGCCTGCGCCAGATCAACAAACAGAGGCCCTTTGTGGTCTACCTGCACCCGTGGGAGGCGTATCGGCAGACACCGCGGCTGCCCTTGCCCTTGCTTTCTCGGCTGGCAACCTACTACAACTCGGGTGCGGTGCTGCCGCGGCTAGCCGCGCTGCTGGACGAGTTCTCTTTTGCACCAATGGGAACCGTCGTGTCGGAACTGGAGGCCTAGTCGCCGTGGATCTGGCATATGAGGAGGTCGCCGCTGTGGCGGCGCAAGACGTGATGGAGGGGCGAGCCCGGGTCTTTGCGGTTGCCCTGGGTCTGCTCGTGCTGCTCGTCGTGATCAATCTGGTGAGGACCAGGCGGCTCACCGAGGAGTTTGCGCTGCTGTGGTTTGTGACGGCCGTGGTGCTGGTGCTCACGCCGCTGTTCATCGACTATGTCGACATGGCTGCCCGCGCCATAGGCATTGCCTATCCGCCAGCGATGATCTTTTTGCTGGCCATTATCTCGCTATTGCTGATCTTGTTTCAGTTCTCGATGCGTATGTCACGCTTTAGCGACCAGATCAAGGTACTGACGCAAGAAGTAGCGCTCTTGAATGCACGGCTGGAGGACCTGAACCGGCAAGATGTGTCGGCAACTACGTCTGGTCACGATGCCGTAGACTCACCAAAGGAAATGGATGACCACTCCGAAGACAGGTAGCTGGATCGACTACTGGAAGTCCGAGACGCTGTTCGGCGAGTTCCAGTGGCAAGAGAACATGGATATCTTTGTGCGCACGAGCCAGCCCATTATGGAGTACGGCCCCTCGGACGTGGTCCTGGACATCGGCTGCGGACCGGGCTACCTGGAAGCCGCTCTCAAGGACACGGTCCGGGCGATGCACGGAGTCGATACCTCGCCGCGCTACCTGCAGCGCTGCCGCGAGCGGTTCCCCAATCAGCCCAACCTGTTCTTCTACCAGCTCGATGAGCAGAACTACACCGACCTGTCCGCTGTGGCGGACCAACGGTTCTCCAAGATCGTTTGTCTCAGCGTGGTTCAATACTATCAGAGCATCGATGAGGTAGAGACTCTTATCCGGAACGTACGCCAGCTCGCGCTGCCGGGGGCACGCCTCCTGATCGCTGATATCACCGTTCACGGCGGCTGGCTGAAGGATACCTGGGGCGTGCTCAAGGCCGCCTACGAAGAAAAGTGCTTCTGGAAGACACTGTTTTTCCTGATCAGAGCGAGGACGTCGGACTATTACCGCGTCAGGGCGACGCAGGGCTTGCTGGCGTTCACCATGCCCCAGTTGTCGGACCTGATCGCGCGGCTGGGCCTGGATGCCGAGATCCTCAGCACCAGACTGACTACCAACTCGAACAGAAAGCACCTGCTGGTGAGGTTCTAGAGTGATCCGCAAACGGGATTGGCACAAGCTGGCTCCTCTGGCCGCGATATCGCTCTGGGCAGCCACGGTACGTTTGTTCGCCGTGCTTCAGCCGGCGCGCATCGTGTGGGGCGATGAGCCCTCCTATCTCTGGCTGGGCCGCAACTGGCTGACCGGACTCGGGTATAGTTTCACCGGCTACCCGGATGTCCACCATTCACCGGGCTACCCGCTGCTATCCGGCCTGGTGTACCTCGTGACGCACAATCTCGAGCTGGCCAGCGACATCTGTTACGTGCTCTTTGGCACGCTCCTCATTGTTCCCATCTACCTGCTGGCAAAAGAGCTCTACGGGCGCAGTGTGGGCTACATCGCGGCGTTGTTCGTTGCCACCTATCCGGCCATCTCCACCGCTCCCGCTCTCTGGGGCACCTTCACTGAACCGCCCTACTACTTCTTTGTCTATGCGGGGCTGCTGCTCGTGCTCCTGGCTATGCGCCGTGGCAAGTCCCTGGCGTTCCTTCTCGCGGGAGCCAGTATGGGCTTTGCCTACCTCATTCGCCCGGAGGCGATTGCCTACTTGGCAGTTGGCGCCGGCATTCTGCTGCTGGTATGGCTGTTCGAGAAAAAGCTCTTCACGCGGCAGGTATGGGTCGGCCTGGGGCTCTACGGGCTGGGGTTCCTGGTCTTTTTCCTGCCCTATGCCTACTTTGTCTTCCGCCAGACTGGTGCGTGGATGGTCAGCGAAAAAGCCGGCGTGACCTTTGTGACCTGCATCGGGCTCTCCGAGGGAGACACAGCGGCTTTCGACCGCGCCACCTGGGGACTCGACTCCACGGGGCTGGAAGTCTTTTTCTTCTCCCGCGAGAGTTACCACGTGAACATGCTCGACGTGATTCGGGCCTACCCAAGCGAGTTCGTGCAGTTGGTCATGCGCAACACCCGTCGCTTCCTGGGCACCCTTCTCTCGACGCCTATGCTTTCCATCTACCTGCTGCCTTTGATGGGCGTGGCCTTCTTCCGCTCTGCCTGGAGCAAGGCGCGCGCCAAAGGCGAACTACTGCTGATTGCCTCTCTGACGCCGGTCCTGGTGTTTGTCCTCTTCTTCATCCAGGATCGCTACATTGCCACGTTGCTGCCCACTCTGGTGATATGGCTGGCGTTGGGAGCCTATGAACTTGGCCAGTGGTGCAGCGAGACTGCCCGTAACCTGCTGGGCGACACGGCAACGGCCGTGGCGAACAGGCTGCAGCGTGTTCTCAAAGTGGCTCCGACCGTTCTGTTGCTCGTCTTCATGCTCGCCTTGCAGCCCAAAGTCATCAACCTCTACGCGAATACTGGCTCCTTCAGGCCAGAGCACAAGACGCTGGGGCTGTGGCTGCACGACAACGTCGCTCCTGGCTCGGTGGTGATGTCGCGCTATCCAGCCATTGCCTTCTACGCCGATGCCAGGTGGGAGCCTACCGCCAACGCCTCGCTGGATGAGCTGCTGACCTACGCCAGAGCCAACCACGTAGACTACTTTGTCATTGATGAGCTCGAGGCTCGACAACTCAGACCCCAGTTCGCGCCGCTGCTGCGCGGGGAGGGCGTACCCGCAGAACTGCAGTTGTTCCACACGGCGGGCGGGCCCCGAGGGCAGCTTGTTGTGTTCAAACTGATTGAGCCATAGGAGCCAGATGGATCTCAGCGTCGTCATCCCTGCCTGGAACGAGGCAGGCAACCTGGCCAAGCTGCTGCCGCAGCTTCACTCGGCACTGCAGCAGCTTGGCTGCCAGTACGAGATCATCGTCGTCGACAACCATTCGCCAGACGAGACGGCGCAGGTCTGCGCGTCTTCGGGTGCGACGCTCCTGCAGCAAACGGCCCCGGGGTATGGAGGTGCCCTGTGGGCGGGATTCGCCGCGGCCAGGGGCGAGTTCATCCTCACGATGGATGCTGACCTTTCGCACACACCGGACCTCGTACCCGACCTCTGGGGTGCACGTAACGACGCCGAGCTGGTCATCGCCTCACGCTACGTGGGTGGCGGGTCAGCATCGATGCCCGGGTACCGGCACATCCTCAGCATTATCCTCAATGTGGTCTACACGCGCCTTCTATCGCTGCCGGTAAAGGACATCTCCAGCGGCTTTCGCCTCTACCAGGCTTCTGTCCTGCGCGGGCTCAAGCTAGAGAGCACCGACTTTGATGCCCTTGAAGAGATCCTGATCCAGGTCTATGCGCACGGTTATCAGATCAAGGAGATTCCTTTCCGCTACGTTCCGCGTGACCAGGGCAAGTCCAAGGTCAAGTTGCTCCGCTTTGCCCTGGCCTACCTCAGAACCCTGTGCAGGATGTGGAAGCTGCGCAACTCGGTGGCTTCGGCTGATTATGATGCCCGCGCCTACGACAGTTGGATTCCCCTGCAGCGCTACTGGCAGCGCCGGCGCTACGACATCATCACCAACCTGATCAATCCAGACCAGTCCTGCCTGGACATCGGCTGCGGCTCGAGCCGGATCCTTTCGGCCATCGGGCGTCACACCGTGGGTCTGGACATCCAGCAGCAAAAGCTGCTCTACTGCCGCTGCTACGACAAACCACTGGTTCACGCGTCCATCTTCGCCGTGCCTTTCGCCAGCGAGTCATTTCAGCAGGTGCTGTGCTCGCAGGTCATTGAGCACCTGCCGGCCGGGGACAAGCCCTTCACGGAGATGGCACGTCTGCTCCCTCCAGGCGGGCGGCTGGTGCTCGGCACACCCGATTACGGCCGCATCTCGTGGGTGGTGATCGAGCGGTTCTACAAGCTGTTCGCACCCAATGCCTATGCCGATGAGCACATTACTCACTACACGCGACCCGGTCTCATCCAGTTGATGGGCCAGCTCGGCTTTCGCCACCTGGGCACTCACTATGTACTGGCGTCCGAAATGATCCTCCTGTTCGAAAAGACAGGCCAGGAGCAGCCGTAGATGGCAGCGCTGCGAGCCAGACTGGACAAACTCGGCGTGAGCAGACAAGAGCTGCTATTGCTGGCGCTCATTCTGGCCATCGGTGCCGGCTTTCGCCTGTACCGCCTGGATACGTTTGGCCTGTGGCGCGATGAGACGCAGACCGTATTCCTGGCCAGACATTCTTTCCCCAGCGGGATTCTGCAGGCCCTGACGTACGCCGATGTCAGCCCGCCGCTGTATTACTTCCTATTGCATTTCTGGGAGCGCCTCTGGCCCGGCGACTGGAGTCTGCGGTTTCTGTCGGTCATCTTCGGCTTGGCTTTCCTTCCAGCTGTCTGGTGGGTCGGTCGCAGGCTGTACGACCGCAATATCGCCCTTCTGGCGTCGTTTGTGGCAGCCCTGTCTCCACACCACATCATCGTCGCCCGCACCGTGCGGATGTACGCCATTCTCTCTCTGGCGGCACTGGCCGGCCTCTATTTCACCTACCGGTTTGTGACTCAGCCGGTCGACGAACGCCCGGCTGGTCTGCGGAGTGGCCTATGGTGGGGCGTGGTGCTCTCCTTCTCGCTCCTGATGTACACGCACAACGCGGGGCCGTTCTTTGTCCTGGCGGCCAACCTGTTCGTACTGGTGGAGCTGCTCTGGCACAGGGAGATGCGTCGGCTGTTCTGGCCGTGGGTGAGCACGCAGCTTTGCGTCGCGCTCCTCTACCTTCCCGAGCTGCCACTCTTGTTGCAGCAACTCCATCTGCAGGGCGCGGTGATGGGCCCCTGGCACACGCGCTACACGCGCCTGCAGAATGTGGTCAACCTCTTCAATGAGCTCACGGGTCTGGCCTGGCCAGCGAACTGGCCGCTGGTGTGGATGGCGGTAGTTGCCCTGGGTACGTTCACCTTTGAGCTGCGCCGTGACCTGGCGGCGCTTTACTTCCGTTTCTCGACCCTGCTGAATCTCACGCTCTTTGCCTTTTTCGGGCCCATTGTGCTGGCAGCGGTTCTCACCCCCCGTGGCATCGAAAGCATCCCGACCTATGTCACGCTCGTGTCGCTGCCCGGCCTGTGCTTTCTCGTCGCGCGAGCCGTCAACGCCGTCCGACCGCGCTGGCTGGGTGCGGTGCTGCTGATCGGCCTGTCGGTACTGTGGGTCAGGACCGTCTCCTGGACCTACAACCTGCGCCATTCGAATTTCCGCGAAATCGCTGCCTATACTACACAGCACATCGGGCCGGATGATGTCATCGTCATTGCCCCCGACTATGTGGCCACTACGTTCAACTATTACTTTCACGGCGAGCAGAAGCAGGCCGCATTCCCCGCGGCCCTGGAGCGCGTGGAGGATATCACCTGGCTGGGCTGGTCGCAGAGATGGCTCGATGCTGCCAACTATATCCAGCCGACGGCCGACTATGTCGCGGCTCAGCTCGAGCCTGGAGCGCATCTCTGGTACATTGCCACTCTGGGCGGCTACCCCAACGACCCATCGTTTTCGCAGATTCGTGTGCTCAAGTCACGATTTGACACCCTCTACGGCGAACCGGAGGTAGTCAAGTCGTTTCCGAGGGCCATTGAGACCGCCGAGATCTACATCTATACCCGCCCGGCGAGCAAGGTCAGGTAAATGATGCTGCGATGCGGTTCATCGCCGGAGTGCCGGCCAGGGTTCGGGGCGGCTCGGCTATGTTGATATCCGTGGTCATTCCGGCTCGTAATGCGGCTGCTACGCTTGGTGAGTGTCTCGACGCGGTCAGGAAGTCGAGCTATCCGCAGGTCGAGGTAGTTGTTGTTGACGATTGCTCAGACGACACGACAGCCTCCATTGCCCGGGACCGCGGCTGTCAGGTCGTGTGCTCTGCCTCGAACCTGGGTGCAGCCAACGCCAGGAACCTGGGTGCCAACGCAGCCAGCGGCGAGATCATTCTCTTCACCGATGCGGACATCCTGCTTCCGCCGAATGCGCTGAGTCGCGTCGCAGCGGCGCTGGCCGATACTACCACTGCCGGAGTTGTCGGCCTGTTAGGGCCGCAAATCCGCTTTACGAACTTGGCCAGCCAGTTCAAGAACCTGTGGATGTACTATACCTACAGCCGCCTGGCAGCGAGCACTGCTGCCCGAGAGGGCGTCGGGTTGTTCTTTACCAGCATTGCCGCGATCCGCAAGCCTGTCTTTGAGCAGATGGGTGGATTCGATACGAACTATGCAGGGGCCAGCGTCACTGAAGATATCGAGTTCGGTCAGCGCCTCTTCACCGCTGGCCACAAGATCATGCTGGACGGGCGTCTGCAAGTAGAGCACTTGAAACACTATACTCTGCAGCAGGTGTTGAAAACGGACCTGGAGCGAGCCGCGGGCCTCACCAGAACCTATCTGCGCAAAAAACTGGAGCCACAGAGTCGCCAGGCCGGCGAAAAGTACTATGCCTCTGTGCCGCTCACCTTTGGTCTCAGCGTCCCGCTGGCCTGGCTATTGCCGCTACTGCTTCTGCTGGCCTTGTGCACTGCCAGCGGAGTATGGCTTGCTATTGCGACAATGGCTTACCTGGCGCTGGTGGCGCTCAACCTGCCGTTCCTCTCCGTGCTGGTGCAGCAGAGAGGACTGGCCTTCGGCCTCCAGTCGTGCCTGTTCTTGCCGGTGGACCTGTGGGTGTCGGGCCTCGGGGCGCTCTGGGGCATTGTCGATTACTTGCGCGGCAAGCGCTACTAGCCTTGCCGTCCATCGCGAAATGAGGGAGTTGTCGTGGACTACAAACGCTATCTGAAATACGGCTCGCGCATCCTCTGGAAGCGAGGGGCCTCGCCCATCTACTTTGTCTTCTTTGTCACCGATTTCTGCAACGCTCGCTGCAAGCATTGTCTATTGGCCGAGCACCAGCCCACCACCAAGAGCCGCGAGCTGACCATTGACGAAATCGAGCGTGTGTCGGCCAGCATGGACGACATGCTGTTCTTCACCCCCACGGGCGGGGAACCCTTCCTCCGGCAGGATCTGTCGGAGATCGTGCGCATTTTTGCCACGAACAACCACGCGGCCAATGTGGGCATCCCTACCAACGGCAGCCTCACCGACCGGGTCATAGAGACCACCGAACGGATGCTGAAGGAAAACCCCGGCCTGGACCTGCACATCGACGTCTCCATCGACGGCCTTCGCGAGCGGCATGACGACATCCGGCAGTTCCCCGGCCTGTTCGACCGCGCCACGCGGACCTACCAGGAGCTGCGCCAACTGGAAAAGCACTATCCGAACTTTAGCACCTGCGTTGAGATCACCGTATCGGCCTACAACCAGGACCAGTTGCTCGAACTCTATGATCACCTGACGCACAAGGTGGGTGTCAACACCGTTTTCACCCTGCTGACACGCGGTGCACCACGCGACCCTGGCGCCAAGGGCTTTGACATCGCCAAGTACGAAGAGCTCCACGCTGTTTTGGAGCGAGACAACAAAGCGCGCATGCTCTCGGGCTATTACAAGATGCCATTCTCCGACCTGCTAAATGCCAAGCGCATCGTGCGACCGCGCATTATCGCCAAGACCGTACGCGAGCGCCGCTACCAAATCCCCTGCTACGCCGGCTCTCTCGGCGGGGCAATGTTCAGTGAAGGGCAGGTGCTCCCCTGCGAGTTGCAGGTTGACAAGATGATCGGCAACGTGCGCGACGTGGACTATGACTTTAAAAAGCTGTGGTACAGCCAGCGTGCTGACGAGCTGCGCCGGTGGATCAGGGACACCAAGTGCTTCTGCACCTACGAGTGTTTCCTGACGATCAACATCCTGTTCAATCCGCTGGTGCTGCCTCGCGTCTTCAAGGAGTACGCCGTGCTGAAAGTGGCCGAGGCCCGGCACGCTCTTTCGGGCGGCGCGCCGGTCAGCGTCGCGAAATCGCCAGACGACAAGTAGTCTATCTCCAGCAAAGAGGACCCAATGTACAGAGGCCATTCCGTATCGGTGGTCGTGCCCTGCTACAACGAGGAGGAGGGCATCCAGGCGACGATGGTCGACATGCCAGGACTGGTCGACGAAGTGATCGTGGTCGACAACAACTGCACCGACCGAACCGCCGCAGTAGCGCAAACGCTGGGGGCCAAGGTAGTTCCCGAGCCCAAGGCGGGTTATGGAGCGGCGCTCAAAGCGGGTTTTCGGTCCGCGACCAGGGATATCATCGTGGCGATGGACGGCGACGCAACCTATCCGCGCAACTTTATCCCGGTCGTCCTTGACGTGATGATCGATGAGAACCTGGACTTTGTTACCTGTGACCGCACCGGCCACAAAGCGGAACAGTCTGATTCCTTTCTGCGGGTGTTGGGCAACCTGGTGCTCAATGTGGTCGTCCTGATACTCTACGGCTTTTGGTTGAACGATTCGCAGTCCGGCATGTGGGTCTTTCGCCGCTCGATTCTCGACCAGCTCAACCTGACCAGCGACACGATGGCCCTGTCGCAAGAACTCAAGATCGAGGCCTTTACGCGCAAGAACCTCCGCTCCCGCGAGCTGCCCATCTACTACAAGGCCCGCGTGGGCGAGAGCAAGCTCAATCTCTGGCACGATGGTTTCTCCAACCTGCTCTTTCTGTTCCGCAAGCGGCTGGACATGCTAAAAGGGCCCCGACCCCGTACAGGCGGGTGACGAATGGTAAGCTACGACAGTTCGTTCCAGGGAAAGAACGTTCTAATCACCGGCGGCCTCGGTTTTATCGGCAGCAACCTCGCCATCCGTCTGGTCGACCTGGGCGCCAACGTGCTTCTCGTTGACTCGCTGATCCCCGACTATGGGGGCAACCTGTTCAACGTCGAGCCGGTGAAGGAGCGCCTGCGCATCAACATCGCTGACGTACGCGACGCAAACGGGATGAACTGGCTGGTGCGCGACCAGGATTTCCTGTTCAACCTGGCCGGACAGATCAGCCACGTGGACAGCATGCTCGATCCTTACACGGACCTGGAGATCAACTGCCGCGCCCAGCTCTCGATCCTCGAAGCCTGCCGCCGCAATAACCCGGCGATCAAGGTGGTCTATGCCAGCACCAGGCAGGTTTATGGCAAGGCCGAGTACCTGCCGGTGAACGAGAAGCATCTGTTGCGTCCCGTGGACGTGAATGGCATCAACAAGATGGCCGGAGAGTGGTATCACATCCTCTACAACAACGTCTATGGCATTCGCACGGTGTCGCTGAGACTGACCAACACCTATGGTCCCAGACTGCTGATGAAGCACAACCGTCAGGGCTTTGTGGCCTGGTTCATCCGTCAGGCGATGGACAACCAGGAGATCCAGCTTTTCGGTGATGGCAAACAACTGCGCGACCTCAACTATGTCGATGATGTCGTAGAGGCGATGCTGCTGGCCGCGGTCGATGAGGGCAGCAACGGCCGTCTGTTCAACCTTGGGAACAGCCCGCCCGTGACCCTGCAGGAATTCGTGGTGGCACTTTTGGCCGCCTGCCAATCCCTCGGATGCGGCAAAGGCGGCTACCGACTGGTGCCCTTCCCGGCCGACAAAAAGCGCATTGACATCGGCGACTATTATGCTGACTATGGCAAGATTCGCTCGGTTCTGGGCTGGGAACCACGCGTGTCGCTGGCGGAGGGACTGCGCCGCACGATTGAGTACTATGCTCAGAACCGCGAGCACTACTGGTACCAAGACTAGGCATTGGCCTGTTGGAGGACTGTGGATGCAGCAGAAAGTCATCGTAGTGATGCCGGCGTACAACGCCGCCAAGACGCTGGAGCGAACCTACAACGACCTCCCCAAAGAGATCGTGGACAAGATCATCCTGGTGGACGACGTGAGCCAGGACGAAACGGTCGAGGTCGCGCGCCAGCTCGGTCTGGACGTTGTGATTCACATCCAGAACAAGGGCTATGGCGGGAACCAAAAGACCTGCTACCTCAAGGCTCTGGAGGACGGCGCCGACATCGTGGTGATGCTGCACCCCGACTATCAGTACGACTCGACCCTGGTGCCAGAGCTCATCCGCCCGATCCTCGAAGGCCGGTGCGACATGATGCTGGGCTCGCGCTTTCTCAGCGGCGGCACACTGGCCGGCGGCATGCCCATCTACAAGTACCTGTCGAACCGCTTCCTGACCATTGTCGAGAACCTCGTGCTGGGACAAAAGCTGTCCGAGTGCCACACCGGCTTTCGTGCCTACAGCCGACGCTTCCTGGAGACCATTCCGTTCCTCTTGAATTCCGACAACTTTGTCTTTGATACCGAGGTGATCGCTCAGGCAGTGGCCTTTGGGTTTTGCATTGGCGAGATCGGTGTGCCCACGCGCTATTTCAGAGAGGCCTCATCGGTCAACTTTGCCAACAGTGTCGTCTATGGCCTGAGCACCCTGGCGGTCATGGCTCGCTTCCTGCTGACACGGTGGAACGTGCGGCCCTATCCCCAGTTCACCAAGACCCTGCCCGAAATCATCAGTCGCTACCACCTTCCTCAGATCCTGCGGCCGAACCGCCCCGCCCAGACGGGGCCGAACCGCCCCGCGCAGACGGGGCCGCAACAGCCCGAAGACTCGAGCGCCGGGAATGAACAAGCCAGCCCGATCAACTCGCACTGAGGTCGACAACCGACTCACCCCGCTGTCTCGAGCCACCCAGTCGCTGGAGCGCTGGTTCCCGCTGATGCTGGGACTCGTCGCCGTGCTGCTGCTGTGTCTCCGTCTGGATGATGTCTACCTCTGGCAGGACGAAGCCGAGACGGCCCTGATTGCCCGCCATATGCTGGCCTACGGGCTGCCGCTTTCCACCGATGGACGAACCTGGATCCAGCAGGAAGAGGTGCCATTTCACGAGTTCTCGTCTGATTATGTCTGGATCTACCACCCGTGGATGCAGTATGCCGCCACCGCGCTTTCGTTCGCCGTCCTGGGTGAAAGTACTTCTTCGGCCAGGCTGCCTTTCGCGTTGGCAGGCGTGGCCTGCATCCTGCTGCTGTATCGGCTGGCCAGGCGCAGCCAGCCAGATCCCGGGGTAGCTCGACTGGCTGCCATCCTGCTCGCTCTGTTTGTCCCCACTATCCTGCTCGCACGCCAGTGCCGCTACTATGCTATTTCCGCCGCCCTAACGCTGCTGGTCCTCGACAGCTACCTGTCACTCGGCTCTGCCAGGCAATGGA
>Ga0116186_1001000_pt1 | contig 30557 bp, 45 predicted proteins | sample AD_JPNNA4_MetaG_FD_89806 | JGI IMG/M metagenome (GOLD analysis project Ga0116186, IMG submission 89806) | Active sludge microbial communities of municipal wastewater-treating anaerobic digesters from Japan - AD_JPNNA4_MetaG | ecosystem: Engineered > Bioreactor > Anaerobic > Digestate | place...
ATTTAAGCAATATAGGGTATCGATAACATTTTATCCAGTTCACCCAAATGGAACAATGATGCTTGAAAACGAGGAACTCAAAGAATCATAATATGGTAGCATTTTTAAAAGAAAACGGATTTCCCTGCACTCTATTCATTGAAACTCAGGATTATGAAGATAAAGTTGAAGGGTTTAAAGGATACGAAAGTGTCATAACAGACGAGAATGGTAAAATTATCAAGGAGTTTACCCACAAGGATTTGAGAGCTCGGGTTCATTGGGCAGACGGATATTTTACTGCTTTAAGGAGTGATTTCAATAAATTTAAGGAATCCGAAAAACTTCTTCAGGAGATTGATCGAAAGAAAAAAGCTCTTCAAGAAATGAAAGAGACTAATAAAAGTGCTTGGGATATTTATGGTTCCGAACTTTGTGCAGGTAGCATGCTTGCTGAAGAAGAAAAACTTCAAAACGAAATTAATCAGGATATGGAAAAATTCTTAGATACTATTCCTGATTGGCTAAAAAATTACTCTGGAGCTCAACTTTAACAATTCATTGCCAAGAATAAATAAAATAAAAACTTGGTATGGAACTTAAAGATGTAAAAACTGGAGATACCTTATTGGTAAATAATGATTCTTTTTTAAGCAGGACTATTCAAAAAGTAATGAAGCATTGGGGAAAAAAGAAAGGATATGACACCAGTGTTATTTATAGTCATGCAGGCAGATGCGTTTGGATTGCAGGAGAACTTTATGTATTCGAAAGCGTCGATAATGGATATAACCCTAGATTATTTAGAACACATTATCCTTGGAATTATGCTGACTTTGCAATTATGAGAAGGAAAGAACCCCTAACACCTAAAGAAGTAAAACAAACAACAAATTTTTGTTTACATTTGGACACTATTAGTTTGGGGTATCAGTTTTGGAATTTTATCCAGTGGCTTCTTTTAGTTTATGTCGGAATTAATACCTTTAATAAAAGAAAAGAAGATCAAGATAAATTCGAATATTGCTATGAAAGTGAAATGGAAGCGAGAAAGAATTTAAATCCAGATCTTTATGGAAATGTAGATCAAACTGATATTTTTCAATTACTTTTTGATCCAAATTATGAAGTCCTTTACAAATCTAAACAATAAAATTTTTTTATCTGGGGATTTTTTTGTATATTTGTATAATAATATAGTAGTATGGAAGAAATAAAAACACAGTTAGAAGAGAAAAATTCCATTCTCTCAGCTGAACAAAAGAGACAAATAAGTAATAAATTGGTCTTTATTCAACTCTCAGCAGATAAAATGGCTGCTGAAAAAGGGAAATTTACAAATTAGTAAAAGAGATCAAAGACATATTAAATGAAGTCTAAAACAGTTAAACTCCCTATTTCTAAATTTATCGATCAGAAATTCAGGGAATATTCGTTGTATGTTCTAACAAGCAGAGGAATCCCATCCTTCTATGATGCTTTAACTCCAGTTCAGAGGTATATTCTTATGAATTCTCCTCAGAATTTTACAAAGACTTTGTCTGTTGTGGGGGATAGCATTAAAGACGGATACCATCATGGGGATATGAGTTTAGGGAAAGCTATTTCAAAACTCGCCAGGCCATTCGGCTCCTCTCTTCAAATATTGGAAGGATATGGATTCTTTGGAAGCGAAGTTTGTCCGGAACCAGCAGCAGCAAGGTATACATCCATAAAATTATCGAAGGAAGTTTCAGAGATACTTAAGAAATATAAGCATCTTACTACTCGGGAAACTGATGGTCCTTATGATCCATTTTGGCTAGAAGTTCCCCTGGGATTAACAACTTCTATTGTAGGTATAGCTGTTGGATATAAAACAACTATTCTTCCAAGAAAACTTTCTGATATAAAAGAATATCTCGAGGGGAAAAGAGATAAAGTTCCCCCGCATTTTAAGGATTTTAAGGGATCTATACATAAACATCGCGGTTTAGATCGAGCTTGGATTCTCTCTTCAAAAATATCTGTAAATGAAAAACGGATGGAAATAAGGGAGCTTCCCCCAATTCTTAATTATACTAGTGTTCTTAAAAGATTGGATTATCTTTTTAACCGATATGAAGGCCTTGTTAAAGTACTTAATAATTCCAACACAAAGGTAAACATTGATATTATCTATACTGGTAAAAATCAGAAAGAATGGGAAGATATTCAAGCTTATGTTGAGAAATCCTTTTCTATCATCGTAACCGAAAATCCTGTATTTATAAAAGATGGCCAAGTCTTAGTTTATGAATCTGTTGAACAATATTTGGATGATTATAAATGGCAACTAAAAAGGTTAGACTGGAAAAATAAGGAATGGGAAAGAAATTGGACTTCCGCAGAACTTATATTTAATAAAGCTAAGGAACAATTCATTAATTTTATTTTACTAAAGAAGAGAGCAGTTACGGAAATAGACGAATTCCTTAAGCCATTTACCTCTGATATTAAATCTCGTCTGGAATTTCTTACCTCTAAAAAGTTTACTAAGGATGAATTAGTGGCAACCAAGGAAAAGATAAAAGAACTTGAGAAGGAACTAAAACTTAGGGAGAAAGAACTTATTAAAGCAAAGGCCCTATTCGATAAAACTATAGATCCTACCATTGCAAGAGGAGTTGGCTCTAAAAAAACAGATGTAAATCTATTCGATACCGAGGACCTTGAAGAAATCAATGGTATCATGGTTTGGAATGGGGAAGATCCATTTGATAATAAAGACGAAAAAATGGAGGGCGAAGACGAATAAATAAATAAAATTATTGTTCGCTATGCCTTCAAAAAGTAAATCCCAGCAACAAGCAGCTGCAATTGCCTTACAAGTAAAGAAAGGCAATAAGCCCAAATCAGAATTATGGGGTGCTTCCAAGCAGATGGCTAAAATGAGTATGGAAGACCTTGAAAAATTTGCTAAAACAAAGCATAAAGGTCTCCCAAAAAGAAAGCACAAAAAAAGAAAAGTGAATGAAGCCTGGGGTCAAAAATTAGATCTCTATTTAGATATTATATGGAGATGGTTTTCTAAGGAGGGTTATAGCGAAGAAGAAATCGATCTAATCTTAAATGACCCTCAAAACATGGAAACTATTCAAAGCGCTGAAGCTCATGGCATAAATCCTATATTAGCAGCTAGGGAACTTAAAACAGAAAACGAGAGTGAAATAAATGAATCCGCAGAAGTTGATGTGGATATAGATGAAATAAGAGATATTTTCTTTAATGAATATTTACCAGAGAATGGATTCTTTTCACATTATGTAGATTCTACAATAGATTTAAATGATTCTAATGCCGAAGAACAAATTCTAGCTGATTTCTCTAAATATATGGAGCAAGAACATTATGAAATTTGGGATCCTGCTTTAGAAAATTCTATTTATTCAGATCTAGTAGGAGAATTCCTAAGTCCAAAGCCAGTTAAAGAAAACTATGCACCAGAAACATTAGAAGAATTTTTAAAAGATTAAAACTTCTTGTCTTTTATTACATAAAACATACAAAATATTATAGTTACAAAAAAAAATATCTATGGCAAAAGTATTAGAGTTTCAGGCTAAAAATATTAGGCCTTTTACTTCTTGGCTAAAAAGATTTTCCTTGATTGACAATTCTCTTCTTCTTGAAGTCGATGAGAATGCTCAGGAATTCTTAGCAAAGACCTATAATCCGGAAAAAAGTGTGGTAAAATTCTCCAGAATATCTTTTGAAGATGCTGGATTAGAGTTAACAAGTAAACCTTCCCTTAAGGAAAGAGTTAAAGTTGGTATTTATCATATTCCAAGATTAATTAAATCCCTTGAACATTTTGTTTCTGAAGAATTCTACTTCGGGTTCAAATATGAAGAAATAGTTGGAGAAAATGCAGGATTTGCGGGGACAAATATTCTCATAAAGAATTCTAATCTTAAAATGAGTTTAAACTGTACTCCTCTCCATATTTTTAAATACATTTCAGATAATCTGTTTATAACGAATATTGCCAGCATTACTCCTGCAGTTTCATTTGAATTACCAAGTCTTAAAATAGAAAAGATCAACTCCCTTTGTAATCTTGATAATGAATACAAGTTTATCGATTTTAAAACCAAAGAAGGGAAACTAACGGCCAGGGGAAAGACCTTTGAATTCAAATTAGCTGATGCAGCAAAAAATACAGGAATATCTATCTATAAAGAACAATTTGAAAAGGTGGATATGGAAAATTATGATGTAGATCTTTCTGACGATAGAATTGTTTTTAAATCAAAGGAAAGTCGAACGATAACCGTGACCTCTATGGTTGAGAAGGACGAAAAGTATGATGAGTCTTCCACGGATTTTTGATAGATGAATTATTTTTGCAGGGGCTTTTCTAGCCCCTGTTTTTTTGGTTCCTAGAAGAAATATATAGCTAAAGGATCCTTAACCTTAAAATAAAATAAGTATTTTGGCGAGGAAAAAGAATTTAACCCCGGAGGAGATCGAGGATGTAAGCATATATGAAGAGATCTCATCACAAAGAAAAGCATCCTTCTACGAATCAGATAAAATTAGGCTAAACGATTTAAAAATTGAAGTTAAATGTAAAAACAAAAAGCAAAAAGACTTAAAACAAGCTATAGAGGAAAAGGACGTTGTTATTTCAACAGGTCCGGCGGGAACCGGAAAAACCTATATGAGCTTGTTAACCGCTCTCCACTTAATGAAAACGGAACCAAGATTTAAAAAATTGGTTCTTGTGAAATCACTCCAGACAATAAATGGAGAATCTTTAGGTTATCTACCAGGATCTTTATGGGAAAAAATGGAACCCTATATGTTTTCATTTACAGGTAATCTGGATAAGATTTCCCAAATTACTAGAATTACTTAAAGAAGAAGAGAATAAATAAAACAAACAAAAAATGATTGTTCGAGAATCTCTAAATCCCCTAAACGAAGTTGGATCCTTTTTAGTTCAGCCTTATAGTTATAGAAAGGGTAAATGCGAGAAATTAGCTTGCTTTTATTATTTCGAAACTGAGGATGGAGATCAATATGCTGTAAAGTTTATTAATCTAGGGGAAATACACGGGAGAAAAAAGAACATTTATCAAACGGAATTTAGTACTTCTGGTGAAGAAGGAGATACAAAAGTAGTAAACAAAGGAAGGATTTTCAAGATACTTTCAACAGTAATAGAAATAATTAAAGAATTTATATCAGAGAATGAGGTGGACGGATTAAACATGTATCCGTCCGCCAATTTCAAAGGCGATGATAGACGTTACAAAATTTATATGGCTTATCTTAATAAACTCTTGCCGGAGTTCCCCGAATGGAAAAAAATCTGGAGCCCCCTTGATAAGAGAATTATTTTAAGAAAAAAGACATAACGTAAAGAAATTTTTTGTATATTAGCCCCTATGGAAGATCCATCAGAATATACGAGAGCTTCAAAATTAGAGGGCATGACTGAGGTCTTTAGAATTTACTATGATAAGCATTCTACCTGCTTTGATGAAATTCTCTATCTAGAACATGTAGCAATATTAGCTGCTATTCTAGCTAAATGGAAAATATTTAAAGCATTACCTTCTTCTTTAGGCCCGTTAATGGTTTGTAAAAATTAAAACCATTAGATCCCCCCAGCATATAACAATAAAAAGTTATATGGTGGAACTAAAAGTATCCAAAATTGATCCTTATAATTGTTCTCTTGAAGATCTTAAACATGAAATAGATCGTCTTAAATCGATTGTGGATGAATATAATGGTCTTCAGCACTCAATTAAAATTTTTATTAACTCTATTTATGGTGCTTGTGCATCTCCATTCTTTGTCGGGTATAATATTTATATTGCTGAAGCAGTAACTTTACAAGGTCAAGATATTATTCACTTTGCTAATAATATCATTGATGATTATTTCATCAATATGTGGCATAAAGATACGAAACTTCATGAGGCTTTAGGATTAAAACAAGTTCGTCCGATTACGATAAAAAGTTTAGTCATTTATAATGATACGGACTCAACTTATGTTACTTTTGATCCGGTTTTAAAATCCTGCGATTATCAAGGCAATCCGGTTGAATTTATTCTTAATCTTAAAAAACTTCGCTTAAACTCATATTTTAAACAAAGATTTGAAGAATATGCTAAGAAATTTAATACTACGGATCTTCAAAATTTGGATCTGGAAAAGATTTCTTACTCGGCTTTAATGATGGCTAAAAAGAAATATGTATTGGATTTAGCATGGAAGGATCCTGGCGTAGAATATAAAGCTCAGGAAAAGATTGCTTCAACAGGTGTAGAAATTGTTCAAAGTTCAACTCCAAAATTTGCAAGAAAAGTTCTTAAAGAGTTAACCAAGTATATTTTCCAAAATGGAAAAGCGTTAAATTATAGCGATGCTGTTAAGAAATTGAAAGAATATAAACAGCAGTTTATCCTTCAAAATCCCGATGATATTTCAAAATCTATGTCAATTGGAGAATATGAAAAATATTGTTTGGAAGATAAAAAGAAGATTGTATTGGCTGAAAAATGTCCTATTAATGTTAGAGCGGCAGCTGTTTATAATCACAAACTTCAGAATTCTAAATGGAGAAGCAAATATAGCCTTATCAAAACTGGGGATAAGATAAAATTCTATTATTGCAAATCCGAAGATCAAATATTTGGTTTTTTGCCTGGGAGTTATCCCCACGAATTTGCACCAGAAGTAAATCATGATGAACAGTTTGAAAAGGTTATTGTGGAACCATTTAATAGATTTATTGAAGCCCTTGGATATAGTCCAGTCCCAGGAAACCTTATTTATGCTAAATCTTTATTTTAATGGAGCTAAATAAGTATCAAGAAGAAGCAGCTAAAACTGCATTTTATGAGCATGACGATGTAGCTTATTGTGCTCTTGGTATCACAGGAGAGGGCGGGGAAATAGCTGATCACGTTAAAAAAATGCTAAGGGATGACGAGGGGAAACTTACAGAGGAAAGAAAACAATCCCTTAAAAAAGAACTTGGTGATGTTCTATGGTATATTGCTCGTATGGCTGGCAAATTAGGATATACATTAGACGATATTGCAGAGGCTAATTTAGAAAAAATAAAAGACAGACTTAAAAGAAACGTACAACATGGATCAGGCGACAACCGATAAAAAAACAAAAAAATTCTGGCAATCTGCGGATAAAAGCGTCCTTAGAAGCTTACCCAATCCGGACCAGAGTGCCTACGAAAACAGAATAAAAGGAACTGAGATAACTTTTCTTGGAGTAGATGAACAACCAGATTTTGGTGTCGTTTATATTGATTTTTATGCTAAAGAAAAAGTTATTGAATTAAAATCCCTTAAAAAATACTTTTATCAATATAGGGATATGATTATTTCTTATGAGAGATTAATTAACACTGTTTATTCCCACCTTATGGAAGTTTATCAGCCATCAAGATTAAGAATTACAATGGAATTTAATGTACGTGGCGGATTTTCCTCCAAATTAACTATCGATTCTGATTGGTCAGTCAGAGGGGGAAAAGAAGAATTTAGTGATTGGAAGAATCAAAAAGATACATGGTAATCTTGAAAAAGATACTTCTATTAGTTTTTTTAATTGTCGTTTCTTTTACTCAATGCTCTCAAGATTATCCCAGAAATAAAGAGGGCAAACCAACTAGTGTAGGCATTTCAAATTATATTACTGAAAACAAGTATCATATCATTGATGAAGTTCAGCTTTTTATTAATGAACCTATCTATGATATAGAAATTTATTCGGACGATTTAAGAGAATATATGTCTCATGATTCTTTAGAACTGGGGAGAACTTATATCCCAGGAGAAATTATTTTAACTACAGAAGAAAGATATGTAGGATATGAATTAAAAAGTACTCCTAATTTCAAGAAGAAAAACCTAACTTATGATGATAAATTTGTAAAAGGAGTTCTTATTCATGAAATTTATCATTGCTATTTTAACCAGGTACTTCGAGAAATGAAGATGATGGGTTTTATAGCATCATCGGAATATAATAATATTGTTTATGTCCCCAGCCATGAATATGGATTCGGAGCTGAATTTATGGAAGAAGGATTCTGCGAGTATATGACTTTTAATATGGGAGAATGTATTAGGGATAAAAGAGAATTTAAGCCTAAATCAATAGAAGAAATAAAAGATCCTAATAATATTTCAAAAGTAAAATATGAATATGCTTTAAGCTTCGTGGAACCTATTATTCAAAGATATGGTATTAAATATGGAATGGCAGTTATAATTAGAAATAAACCTCCATCTTATAAAGAAATCCTAACTCCTCAAATTTATTATGATAGATTAGAATCAGGGCTGGAGAAATTTCCAGTCCAGGATTCAATTGCCTTATCAAAAAACCCCGAATAATTTTTATGTTCGGGTTTTTATTTGTATATTTGTGAAATAAATAGATAAAATAATCTATTGTTATGTCTAGAATTATTAAAGAAAAATATTATATAGCTCCAGGAACAGGCGGAAAAATGTATGTTTTAAGACATTCCGGAGTTCGAGGATATTTTTCAGGTAATTATCCATTTGATCGTCTTGTTCAAGTTTTAGGAACAGATCTTGAAGAAGCTAAAAAGAAGGCAGAAGAAATTCTTGGACATAAAAACTTTGAAGTTAATGAAGCTCCTTTAAACCCTATTAAAAGAGGGCAAAAAGATCCCGATAAAAACTTTAAATGGCAGTTTGGTCAATATAAAGGACAGGATATTAGATATATGGATTGGGATAATGAAAGAGTTCAAAGTTATTCCGTTTGGTTTTGGAATGCTAATAAAGCTGGAAGAAAAGAAAAAGATGAAGCATTTTTTCAGAATTTACAGCCAATCCTATTAGAAAAAGGCCTTATTATTGATTATAAGGGCGAACTCATGACTAAGAAAGATTATGAGTGGAAGAAGAAAAGGGAAAATTGGGAAGAGGAAAGAGCTAAAGCAGCAGAGAAGAGTGATTTTGTTGGAAATAAAGGAGATAAGATCAGAAGAGCTCTTAAATGGGTATTTACGATTCATGGCGGGGAGTCTCAATGGGGTTCTATCTGGATTACAAAATTTATTGATGAAGATGAAAATACCTTTATGCTAAAGGGTCCTTATCCCCCATTTAAAGACGATAAAGAAAATTTTCATGATTGTGTATTTACAATTAAAAATTATAATGAATTTAAGGGGGAAAAGCAAACTATCATTACAAGAATGAAAGATTTAACACCTAAAAAGGAAGAACCCGAAACTTTACAAGAACCAGAAGATAAAATACCTTATAGACCAGAACAAGATTATTCACAAGAGGATTATGCAAATGAATCTTTTTATCCTCGATTAACATAAAAATATGGCAGAACATAAAACAGCAGAAATTCTAAACTTAATTACCCCAGAAGCAAAATCCGTAATGGAACATATTTGGTTTACCGCAGATTTACATCATGCGCATCCAAAAATTGTGGATATTTGTAACAGGCCTGTTTATTTAGATCCTAAAGATCTTGAAGGAATTCCAGATGATCAAAGGAATATGAATAACAAGTGGTATAAAGAAATGATTGATAAAGCTCATACAGAGTGGCTTATCAAGGATGTTTTTAATAAATGGGTAGGAAAAAGAGATACTGTTTATCTTCTTGGAGATGTTACATTTGCCCGAAGCGGCGATTGTGATAAATTCTTGGATCGATTAAATGGTAATAAATTTCTTATCCTTGGAAATCACGACAGAAATATAGAAAAATCTACGAGATTTTCTCAAATAACTCAGAGAAAGAATTTCTCTTTTTCTCAATTTGGATTAAATATTCACATCGTTTTAGATCACTTTCCTATGGCTTCATGGGATAGGAAACCCCATGGGTCTTGGCATCTTTATGGCCATGTTCATGGTAGATTTAAAATGCCTGGATTAACTTTTGATGTGGGTATCGATAACTCAGAAATACACCAGTTTCCTGGTGGCGGCTGGCGTCCTATAAATCTCTATGAAGTTGCTCAGATTATGAGCAAAAAAGCCCAGGAAGGCATAGAAGAAGAAATAGATTACACAAAAGCGAGATAAGGAGATTATATCTCCTTTTTTTATGAATAAATAAATAAAAAATCGTTGTGAGAGCCCGTCTTGTTTTAGAAAATATTCATTTTGAAAGAGGAATAGATCCTAAAGATTCTATGCAGTTAGGTCATTATAAAGAAAGGGCTATTGATAAAAAGAGGGAAGAATTATCAAGTGCTTTAGCTTCCATTTTTTCTTCTAAACAATTTTTTAAACCCGAAATAATGACTCAAGCTCAGGAAACTCCTGGAGCTGGTTACGATTTTCAAGTTCAGGCGAGAGCAGAATATAAAAATTATTGGTTTACTCTAGATTACAGGGGATATTTTTTATCTAAACAATTTGAATTATATTCGGCAATATGGGCACAAAAAAACAGAGGACCGTCCGATGAAAGAAATTTCAATAGTTTGGAATTAGCCACTGAGCAATTAAAAAAATGGATTACATCCGCAATAGATTAATGAGAGCACAATTCATAAGAGGACAGGATCCAAAAGATGCAATGGATATTGGTCGGGTAAAGGAAAGAAAAATAAAAAATGCCCGTATACAAATTTATGAGGGTATTAAAAAAATTGTCATAGAATATTGGGGCAAAGAAGTTTGGGAATTAGAAGATAATCCTTATATTAGCATAAAAGAGGAGTGGGATGAAAATTCTACGAAAATTGGAATAGAATACACCCCTGAAGGCCCAAGAGGAAGTCTTTATTATACATATATAGAATATTCTCGGGAATTCTCAGACAAATTTGCGGCGGGGTATCATATACAAAGAAAATTTAGAGGGCCTCAAAATCCAAATGCCCCAGATGAAGAGATAGATGTAATATCCTTTGATAATTGCAAAGATGCTTTGGCAAAAGTGAAATATTGGATAAAAATTTTTAATCAAAATGAATTTGGTAAGGGAAAATATCAATTTTGAACGAGGTCAGGATCCTAAAAAATCCATGGATATTGGTATGACTACTGAAAGAAAGATGGATTATGTTTGTCAGAAATGCAAAGAATTTGGAATAGATCTTGAATGGAAAAAGACAAGTAATGGAGAAATAGAGCTTTATGTCAGAAATACGCCAAACCATGTGACAGTTTATTCAATTTATGATCCGCAAACGCAGGAATTTGATAATTGGAATTTTCCAAGAACTAAATCTGTAGAACGTTCTATAAAACAAATTCTATTAGGAGAATACGAAGATATTGATGGAGTGATAAAGAACCTCGAAGAAAATTTGATAAATATTAAAAGAATAAAAGAATTTGCTAAAGATGAAATTAGTTCGAGAAAAACTGTTTGAGCAAGAATTGGATGATCCTATCGAATTATCCGCTGGATTAGCCATTATTCAAAATGGCAGTATTCTTCTTGGACACCCAACAGGTCAAAAATGGTGGGGAACATTTAGTATTCCAAAAGGACAAGTTGAAAAAGGAGAAGACCTTTTAGAAGCAGCTATAAGAGAAACCCGCGAAGAAATTGGTATAAATATCGATCCTAAAGATATAAAAGATACAGAGCCTCATTATATTGATTATGAGGATAAATCCGGAAAAGTGTATAAGCGAGTATATTATTTTATCGTTAAACCTTCAACCGAGATTGCTCAGGATGCAATAGAACCAGATAAAAAAGAGATCGACTGGGCTGGTTTTATTTTGAAAGACAAAGCAGCTCAGAGAATATTTTGGAGGCTAAAACCTATCCTTGACGAAATAGGGGAAGAAAAAGAGGAAAAGACAGAGAAGCCAGCCGAAGAACAGCCCGAGGAAGGAGGCGGAGAACTCGGGTTATAAAATTATTCTTTCTTTATGAAAGAAATATTAATTAAAATTTTTTGTTTATCATTTATTTTTTTCTTAGTAGTTGAATTTTATATACTGCTTAACCATTTTGGTGAGCTTATCTTTGGAACTCAACATATTGGATTTATTAAACTTATAGCAGCAATCATCTCTTTATCTCTCTTAATTTATTCTCTCTTTTCTTGTCATAAATGTAAAACTTTCGATAAAAAAGACCATAAAATTAACAAAATAAGATAAATTAATTTTATGGCTAAAGCGAAAAAAATTATTGGGCAAGCTTCATTCTCAGTCTTGAATGATATGTTGAATAAGATTGCTCCGGATGGGGAAATGATTGATATTAACCCCATTGCAAAAATTGATGAATGGATAAACACAGGCTCTTATATTCTAAACGCCTGCCTCTCGGGATCAGTATTTGGCGGCCTTCCTAATAGGAGATCTCTGGTTTTAGCCGGCGAAGAAGGAACCGGTAAAACTTATATAGCATTATCTATTTGTCGTCATGGTATAAAGGAGAATGGGTATGATATTGTTTACTTTGATTCTGAAGGATCCATCGATAGGGACTTTGTTGCCCGTCTTGGCGTAGATACTTCTCATCTTCGTCTTCAGCCAGTTAATACTATTGAGGAATTTAACCACATAGCAGCTCAGATTACTACCTCTTTTGAAGCTATGCTTGAAAAAGGCGAACAGCCTCCTAAGATTATAGTTGTACTCGACTCTCTCGGAAACCTATCTTCCGAAAAAGAATCCGAAGACAGTGTTAAGGGAGATAATAAAAGGGACATGACAAAGCAACAAGCTATTCGTAAAATGTTCCGCGTAAATGGTCTTAAATTTGCAAAACTCGGTATTCCTTTCATCATTAATAACCATGTTTATGATGCAATGAGTATGTTTACCCCCAAAGAAATTTCTGGAGGTGGCGGAGTAAAATACAACGCTTCAATTATTCTTGTACTTGGAAAAGGAAAACTTGATGATGCAGAAGGTGAAAAGAAAGCAGAAGCACAAAATGTAGATGCAGTTCGAGTTGGTGTTACAATTTATGTTACCCCTGTTAAACAGAGATTTGCTCGTCCTATTAAAGTAAAACTCCATATTCCTTTTTATAAATCCCCAAATCCCTATGTTGGTCTCGAACCATTTGTAAGCTGGGATGTTTGCGGAATTATGAGAGGAGAGATGCTTACCGAAAAAGAATATAATAAACTTGATGAAAAGGAAAAAGCTATTTGTGTTCCTTTCCAAGGATGGGAAATGGTTCAGAATGAACTTGGAGTAATGGAGAAAAAAGAAACCAAGCAAGTTTGGGCTCATCCAAAGCCATCAGGAAAGAAATTGGTTTGCAAGCATCTCGGAGGGGAAACACCGTTGATCAATCTTTTTACAGATAAGGTATTTACTCCGGAAGTTCTTATGGAACTTGATGAGAAGGTTATAAAACCTACCTTCCAGCTACCTGATATAAATTCACTTGAAGATCTCGAAGAATTATCCGGGGTCATTGACGAAGAAGACGAAGAATGAAAGGAATCAACAAAAAGAAGATTAAGATAAAAAATCTCCTCGGAATTGTTGATGAACCTACCTATGAAGATCTCCTTTTTGAAATAGTTAACTTCTTAGAAAAAGAATCACGATTAGACGAAGATTTTATCAAATATGAAGTGAACCTAAAGACCCGTTGTAGAATAGGGGAAAATCTTGAAGATGATCTCTCAAAACTACAGGATTTAGGCTACATAGAACATAAAGGATGGACCAAGTATCACCTTTTAAAACATCCTTGGCAATAAAATTAAAATTTTATGATTGGAGCATATCAAGAAACCGTATTTTTCCATTATATTTTAGGAAATCAAATTTTCCTAAATACTACTAAACCAGAATTCTTTACAAATCCAAACGTTAGGGAATTATTTGATTTAGCTAAGGATCATGCAATAAAATACAAAGAAGCCCCCGCAAAAGAACAATTATTTGAACTCGTTAGGATTAAAGGAATATCCGATAGAATAAGTGAAGATGTTGTTGGTGCTATTTATAATTCTAAAGCTGAATTAGCTCATTATACTCCGGAATGGCTCGAGGAAAATGTAGGACCTTGGATCCGAATGAAGAATTTGGAATATGTAATGAGAAAATCCGTTGCTTATTTGAAGACAACTCCTCTTACTGTTGAAAATACTACGGAAGTTATAGAGAAAGTTCGTCACATGCTTTCTACAGAAACTGCTATTGATTTTGGATTTAATCTTGGTGTTGATTTCTTTGATGCCGCAAGTCATATTCAAGATCGTTTAGCTCGAACTTCGACCGGATATTCATTCTTTGATAAATGCCTTGATGGAGGATGGTGGAAAGGATCCCTTATTTGTTTATTAGCTGGCCCTAAATCTGGTAAATCCACATGGCTCGGTAATTTAGCTTTGAAATCTGTTGAGAATGGATATAACACAGCTTATATTACCCTTGAGCTTCAAAGAGAAATCGTTAACATGAGAATTGGATCTAATATGCTTTCTATTCACATGGATGAATATAGGGAAAAAGCAAAGGATCAAGATTACATGAAGAAAAGGCTTTCTGAAGTTCGTGAATCTTCTTTTAAGCCTTATGGAAATTTGCATGTCCAGGAATTCCCTTCATCTACATTTAGTACAAATGACCTTAGAACATATCTAAAAAAAGCTGAGGAGATTTTAGGATATAAGTTTGAAAACGTTTTCGTTGATTATCTTAATATTATGAAAAATTGGAGGAATCCAAATTCCGAAAATCTTTATATGAAGATCAAACAAATCAGCGAAGACTTGAGAGCTATTGCTATGGAAGAACAATGGGCAATAATTACTGTAACTCAAACAAATAGAACCGGGTGGGATACATCAGATCTTACTATATCAAATGTTTCTGAATCCGGAGCTCTTTTGCATACGGTAGACGCATTATTTGGTATCGTAGTTAACCCGGAAATGAAGGCTAAAGGAGAATGTTATATTAAGTATCTTGCAGACCGAGTATCCGGGATGGAAAATACAAGGAAACGATTTACTTTTGACCGTAAATATTCCCGTATTGAAGAGGATATGGAAGCACAAATAGAGGATCTTGAATATATGTTCAATACTTTAATGAGAGGATCTCGAAAAACAGAGCACAGAGGAAATAAAGCTACGCAATCTCAAATTGATGCTAAAATTAGTAGCCAGGCAAACGAACAAGGTATTGTAATTGAACCCCCAAAGCCCGGAGAGCATAATTTGAATTTACTCGGAGGAGATGGAGGATAAATAATAATCATTCTCCCCTAGTAATTTAATTTTGAATATGTTTCACGAAGACGAAGATTTTACACCTATGAAAGAAGATAAAATTGTCAACAACTCTTATAATACAGGGGAGATTGACTATGAGGCATTTACTGCTCCGATGAAAATTGATGACCGGGTTGCCTCTTTGTATGATGATCAGCTTTCGGATAATATTATTGATTTTAGAACAGAAAAAGCTTTAGATGAAGATCTTTATGAGCTCTTTCAAAAATCCCCGTTCTATCAAAAATATAAGAACCCGAAAAGAGTTGATAAAGGAGATATGTCTAAGATGTATTATTATTTCAAAGAGGAATTGGCTAAAAAGAAAAGTTATTCTGGAATGCAAATATTTGTTAGCTTTGCAGAATTCTTTCAAATAAATTACGATCAATTATATGCAGAGATAGGTGTATTGGATAAGGAAAGTCTTCTTAAAGAATTATCCGAAAAGGGAAAGGTTAAAAACAGGATTAAAACCAGAAAGCTCTTCTAAAATAAATAAAGTATGAGAGCTAAGAAAATCCTTGAAAATTATCCTCCGGGAGCAGAATATGACCATCGAGCTCCTTGGAATGAAGAATCCATGCCAGAAGAAACAGACCTGGAAATAATGACCGGGGGTTACAAGCTTGTAACCCGTATAATGACAGGGGAAGATGACTGGGAAACTATTGAGGAATTAGAGATTGATCCTTGCGATATGGATGAATTAATCTCTTTTAAGTTAGGGATAGATTTCAATAAATTACAGGATGAAGGGGATTCCTTTGAAATAGAATCAATAGATAAAAAAGGTGATAAATATTTTCTCAATTTACAGGATGCCGAAACTGTTGAAGTAACATATCAGGAACTTTACGATCTTTATGAAAAAGGTCGAAAAAGATATACTGAATGGCGTAAAAAATTTGCTCTAGGAAAATAAGGCCGAGAAAAACTCTTGGCCTTTTTCATTCTATAATGTTTACAAAAAAATGTTTAAGAAGATATTATGGATGTTGAATTATTTGAATACGAAGTTCAAACAGAACACATAAACTACAACAATATTTTTCTTATCTCAGACCTTCACTTTGGCGTTAGGGCGAATTCTCTTGAGTGGCTACAAAATCAATTAGATTTTTTCTATAAGATCTATATTCCTTATCTTAAAGAAAATAAGAAAAAAGGGGACATTCTTTTCATCCTGGGTGATTGGTTTGATAATAGGCAATTATTGGATATTAATGTTATGAATAAATCCATAGATCTTATTTTTGATCTTGCGGATATTATTCCTACTTATTTTCTTACTGGAAATCACGACATCTATAAGAAACACGATACTGACGTAAACTCATTAGCTGCATTTCGTTTTATCCCAAATGTAACTATTTATGAAACCCCTCAAATAATTACTAACGGAAAAAGCAAAATCCTTGTTCTTCCATGGGTTGGAAACCCTGAAAAAGAAGAAATGTACGCAAAAGCTAATCCATGCGATTATGTATTTGCCCATGCCGATATTATGGGATTAAAATATGATAATGGACGACAAATTGTTAGAGGGGCAAAATTAAGAGGCGTAAAAGGAATTAAAAAGGTTATTTCCGGGCACGTTCATAAAAGACAGGAACTTAAAGATGCTATTTATTTAGGATCCCCATATTCAACTAAAAGAAGTGACATTGGGAATAAGAAAGGATATTATATTTTCTTTCCAGAAAAGAATAAAATAGACTTTATCCAAAATAAATTCTCCCCAATATTCCAAAGAATCATGTTAGAAGATCTTATGGAATGGACCTTAGAAAGAGCTCATAAGATACTTGAAAATAATTACACTGATATAATTGTTCCCGATAAATACATTCATTTATTTAATTTAACGCGTTTTACAGAACTTTTAGAGGGCTGTGCGTATAAGAAGGTTGAGACAGTTGGCGAAAAGAAGAAACTCGAAGATACATTCGGGGAATTAATGGATGGCGAAGAGATAAAAGATATAATATCTCTTCTGGAAAATGCTATCGATGATTTAGGTCATCAAATGGAATTCTTAGTTAAATTAAAACTCTTAAATAAAGAGTATTATGACAAGGCGTCTAAGGATGAAGAATTAATTGATATAATATAATGGACGTTCAAAATTCTTATTATCAGTTTCCTACGGAATTTAGATCTGATGGGGATATTTACAAATTATTTGCATCCCATGGATTTGTAATGGGGAGGATGATTTCTGGATCTAAAAGTGGATATAGAGACAGATTTCCGGATCATTTTGTTATATTCAATGCAAATATAGTTACCGAATCCCGGGGAAAAGTGTGGTTTGGGGATTTGGATCTGGATTTGGATACTTTTAATTTGATGGATGTTGCAAAATCTCTGAAAGAACCCCTGTATATCCTTTATGAAATGGATGCTAGATTCGAAAATGAGGATCAGCCATTTGAATTCTATAAGAATCGTGCATGGGCTGTTATTTATGAAGATAAAATGATAAGGAATAAAAAATGAAAGGCAGTAAAAATTTTCCAAAGATTTCCACTGAACAATTTGCTAAGGCAAGGGAGGCGATAAGAAATATTCGAAAAAAGAAAAATAATGAAAAGAAATAATATCACAGAACCGGCTATTAAAAAAAGCACTGAAGAAACTTATAATAAAATTATTTATAGGTTAAATCAAAAGGGATGGCATTCCTTATCTTCAACTCATGAAATTCTTGGAGTAGTAGCTGAAGAGTATCAGGAACTTATTGAAGCTATAAAAGAAGGGGATAAAGAAAAAATTAAACAAGAATTATTAGATATATCAGTTGCATGCAATTTTGGAATGGCTTGCATTGATTCGAAAACCTTAGATTGGTAAATTATGAAAAAAGAAACTCCGAAAGACGGAGATTATCGCTATCATTCAACGTTTGCATGGTATCCAATGAGATTCAATGGATATTGGGTTTGGATGGAAAAAATAACAATTAGACAAATATTTTTATCCCATGGTTTATTATTTCCCCGTTGGATAAATATTTGTCTGTCTAATTCAGATACCGGAATATCTTTATAATATGGCAAAAATAATAGAAGCACCAAAACTCTATACCCCTAAAGAAAATGAAATGTCTCTTTTTCTTGGTGGCGGTATAACCAATTGTCCAGATTGGCAGAAAGAACTAATTGAACTATTGAAGGATACCCCAGATTTAGTTATGTATAATCCGAGGAGAGCAAACTTTCCTATCCACGATCCAAATGCGGCTGAAGAACAGATAACTTGGGAATATAATAATCTTAAGGATGTTGATATTCTTGTCTTCTGGTTTTCTCGTGGTTCATTAAATCCCATAGTTCTTTATGAACTTGGAATGTGGGGAAACTCAAGCCACCGAGCTTTATTTGTTGGCATGGATGAAAAATATGAAAGACAGCAGGATGTTCTTATCCAAACTAAATTAGCTAGACCTGAAATAGAAATAGCTTATTCATTGGAAGATTTATCAGTTCAAATTTTAAATAGTTTAAAATGAGAAAAGCAATTGCAAAAAAACCGGAATTCAGAGATGAAGAATTAGATCAATTTGGGGGTTGGCTCTATTTTGATCCTGAAGAAGAATCTAAAAGAAAAGAAGAATGGGAAAAATCAAATCCGCCGAAGAACAACTCCGAGAACGAGGAATAATCACTAAAAATGTTGATTGGGAGGAAATTCATCGAAGCATGAAGGAAGCTGAAAAAAGGAAAAGGGAAGAGGAACAAAAAGCTCGGGAAAAAGAGGAAAGAAGAATTGCCGATTTAAAATGCCCTTCCTGTAAATCCAAAAATAAAAAATATTTCGAAAGACGAGATAGTAATGGAATTATAGGCCCAGGATATAGATCCTGGATAGAGGATGCTTATTATACTTGCCAAGATTGCGGAACAATGTTTAAGGATCTCCAAAAAAATAAAGAATAATAAATGTTTAGTTTTGAAGAAATAGACGAAAACGTCGTTGCAATAGCTCTTTATAAAATAAGAGACGTTGAGGGAGTACAAAAAGCTGAAAGAATAATTTTGCCTCCTCCCCCATCAATGTTTCCTTCAATGGGATTTGATCCTATGGCAAATCAGGGTATTGTTTTAGAGATAAATGGTAAACGATGCTTCCTTCCTTATATAGAAGCAAAAGATATGTGCCATAATACTCTTGGACCCAGGATAGCTGAAAACTTTGTTAGAAGGAATCTGGATGAATTGGTATGAAGAAAATATAGAGGAACCCATTCGGGATATTGTAAAGCTTCTTAGGGATAATGGGTTCAATACTACATGTTCATGCGGCCATGAAATGTATATTGAAGGAGATATTGTTATTGACTCAGAACTTCAGAGACTTCATAATATTCTTTATACCCATTTTTGCGAAAAAAAATTAACTCCAAATTATGAAATTGTTTTCCTAGTAAAAGTAGAAAATGGTTTTATTACAAAAAACTTTTTCTTTATCAATTTCAAAAAAGATATGATAAAATAGCAAAACTTTTTTACTTTGGAGATATATAAAAATATAACCTTGTGATTGAGGGTTTAGTGTCTATTTTGGACATTAGAGTTGGAGGAAAGGCCAACAAATAAACACTCATATACTAAAATAACGTAAGGTATGACAGTAAATTACTACACCCAAAGGGTTACTGTTCCCACAGCATTTGTCACCAAAGGTAGACAACGAGTAAAACAGTTCAGCGGTCATGGAAATGGCTCTGTTTATCTAAAAAATGGAGACGAGTTTGAAATAGAACTCTTTAATCCAACTTCCGAAAAAGTTTTAGCAAAAATCAGTCTTAATGGAAAGAATCTAGGCTCCGGTATCATTTTGAGACCAGGCGAAAGAGTTTTTCTGGAAAGATACCTTGATGAAGCTAAAAGATTCAAATTCGAAACTTATGAGGTTGAAACGGGAAATCCCAACGTAGAAGCTGCTATTCGCCAAAATGGACTTGTATCAGTAGAATTCCATGAAGAATTCAAAAACGTAAGTGGATGGACTGTAACTTATGGTAGTTCGGATTGGTATCAAAATCCAAATGTATGGCAACAGCCTCATATTTTTTACACATCAACCTCCAATACAAAGGGGGTAGCTCACACTTTAACTTCTGGGGTTAATGCAGATTTAAAAATCGGCTCTCATAATGCTGATTTACAAAATTTAAGTTATTGCTGTGCTGACAATGCAGGGGAATTTAAAGCCCCTGAACCACCTAAGGAGTTTAAGGAAACAGGCAGGATTGAAAGGGGATCGGATTCTAATCAATCATTCGTCTATGATAATACCAATTTTAATACTTGGTATACATGGAGAACAAGCTGGCAGATTCTTCCTGAATCTCAAAAGCCCCTTATGAGTAAAGATGTTAAGGTCTTTTGCACAAAATGTGGAGCTAAACAAAAAAGAAACACACATAAATTTTGCCCAATCTGCGGCACCAAATATGAATAATTAATTTTTAAACACAAGGTTATATTAGGGGGTTTCGGCCCCTTATTTTTTAACAAAACTTTACAAATTTAAATAGTATAAGTTACTATGACAAACTTAAACGAAATATTAGGAAAAATCGGGCCAAACGGGTCTTTTGCTAGAGGGTATTGGGATCTTCCTTATGACGATAGATGCTATTGGGTAAATTATACTATAGGATATATGCTAATGGTAATGAGAAATAAACCCATTAGAAAATTTTCTAAAGAATTTGCTGCAATTAGACATGGAGATTATGATGAATTTTACAAATTAATGGGGAATATTTCTCAAAGTCCTTTACTTTCGATAGATTTAGATTCTCTAGAAATAAAAAATTCTTTGGATACTCCATTTCTCCAAAAAAACAATGATTGCGATTTTGCAGTAAGAACTGCAATTACCCCCGCAGTGAAAAAATTTTTAAAAGAATGTTATAATGAATACGGTAGTATTATAGATAAGGACGAAAAAAATTTAAAGTTGGGGGATTTATATATGTTTAACATATATTGTCACTTAGCAGCTTTTGAGGGGTCCATTAGAATGATAGCCAATAATTATAATTTGATTAAAAATAAAGGTCATAATATTGAATTTGAAACAGTCTTAAGTGAATTAATGAATTTTAAACAAATGACCGCGGAAGAAAAAAACAAGCTAAATAAATCCCGACAATTTTTAAATAAGATTAAGCACAAGCCAAAGAAAAATATAACAATGGAGGAAATAGAAAATTTTGTATTATCGTATAATATTTTAATAAATTATGGTATAGCTAATGGATAATTCTTATCCAGTATCATAAGATACTTAAAGCCACTAGAAATAGTGGCTTTTTTCTTTTCGCTATATTCTATATCCCTTTTTAATATCCAACTGCTTTTTATCTCAATGATTAGATTTAAAGAAGGGATATAAAAATCCGGATGATAAATTTTACTATTTCCTTTATGTTCATATTTAATTGAAGGCCCTCTCTGAATATCTCGATATTTATCATAATATCTTTCCAAAAAATCTAATTCATAAGTTCCCTGATACCATAAATCCGTATTTCTAAACCTTTTCATTTTCCTTGCAGATTTTTGACCTTTTTCTAGGGATTCCTTATTTTGTGTAGGCCAATCTACACCATATTTTTTATTCATGGAAGATTTAAACTCGGATCTTCCTAATTCGGATTGCATATTATTTTCAACACCATATTTTTCTAAACAGCTATCCTTAATTTTTTGTTGAATTTCTTTTGATTGAAAAACATTTTCAACCCCGTATTTTATTAAATTAGTCTTGGATCTCTGATTTAATTGATATTTTTTAGCACATTCCTTGGAACAACATTTTCTATAGCCTAAATCTATTCTATTATAAAATTCTGTTAGTTTTCCACAGATTTTACAAATTTCTTCATCTTCTTTTTTTAACCACTTATCATAATAATATTTTAACCCATGAATCTTAGTAATATGATTATTTAATTTTGTGGATGTTTTGAATTTTTCATGACATTCTTGACATTCAAATTCATAAGATTCTTTAATTTTTTCTCTTTTTATTTTAAATCCTTTTTTATTTTTAATACCCACACCAATAGCTGAACATTTTTTAGAGCAATATCTTCTATATCCTTTCCCCATATGAACAAACGGAGTATTTGTTCCGCAGATAGAACAAACCCCCTCCCCCTCTTTTTTTAACCATCTATCATAATATTCTTTATTAGATAATCCATGAGATATTACATGTTTTCCTAAATTTTCGGGACAATTAAACTTTTCCCCGCATTCTTTACAAATAAATTTGTCTTCCATAATTAAACTTTTATTATAATGTGTGTATAATATATATCAAATAAATTCTAAATGAAATTTCATATTTTTAATCTACGTAATATATGCGCTTGAAACGAATTTCCTGGAGGAATGTGGGACCCTATGGTAACAAACTCCAAACATTTGAACTTTCAGATGAAGGAGGTCTATGGATGGTTCTTGGAAAAAACGGTCATGGAAAATCCTTTGTAGTTAATCTTCCGAAGATTCTTTATTATGGTAAGCTTGACAAATTCAAAAAAGAAGATATAGCAAATAGAATAAACAAACATGGTTGGGTAAAAGGAGAAATTGAGACAAGCCCTGGAACCTTCGTTACAATTGAAAGGAATATATCACCTGCAGATCTAAAAGTTTACAAATACATGCAAGGGGAAGAACCTAATGAAGATAACGATATTGGAAAAGCAGGAATAAAGAACTATCAAGATTATATAGACCTTGAAGTTACAGGGCTCCCATACCATATTTTTAGCAATATAATTTCTCTTTCAGTTAATGATTTTAAGTCTTTTATTTCAATGACCCCAAGTGATAAGCGTATCATTATTGATAAGCTTTTTGCTATGGAAATTATTAATAGAATGAACGACCTCGTTAAAAAAGATCTAAGAGAAGCTAAAATCAATATAGATTTATATGATCGAGAAATTGTATCTCTTCAGAATGCTATAAAGGGAGCTCAAAAAGAACTTGAAAAGCTAAAGAAAACTGTTGCTGAAGATAATACAAAAAGATTGGAAGCAATAAGGGAAAAAATGCTGGAATATAAACCGAAATTAGAAGACGCTTATAAGAAACAAAAATCTTATCAGGATAAGCAGGATGAGATTAGGGTCGCTCAAAAACAATTTTTAGAACAAAAGAGCAAGCTTCAATCTTCTATAAAGGAGATAAACAAAAAAATAGGTCTTTATCAGCAGGATAAGTGTCCAACATGTGAAACCCCATTTAATGATAAAAGATTTGAATTGGTTAGAGGGGAATTAGATGAAACAATTAAAAAGAAACAGGCTGATCTTAATGTTTTATTATCGGGGGAAAGCAAATATGATGAAGCTTTAAAAAAGATACAGGAAACCCTATCTAAAATAAATGAGTATATTGTTCAGGTTAGAACTGCTTTTTCTACTCTTCAGAAGGAGTTTAACCAATTAAAAGGAGATAAACCTCAAGAATTTCAAAGCATCGAAAATATTATATCGAAGAACTCTGAGACTATTCAGAAAAAGGAAACGGAAAAAACTGTTTTAGATGATAAGTATAAGTATATGGCTATCCTTAGCGATCTCTATAGCGATAATGGCGTAAAGAAAAGAATCCTTGAATCCTATCTTCCTACATTAAATAAAGAAATTGAATTTACTCTTCAAGAACTCCATTTCCCCTATGAACTTAAATTTAATTCTGATTTTGAGCCAAAATTAAACCATTTAGGCATCGAAGTTAACGTAGAGACATTATCCACTGGCGAGAAGAAAAGAGTTGATCTGGCGGTACTTATATCGATTATACGTATGCTTAAACGCAAGTATCCATCCCTAAATATTTTTATGCTTGATGAGGTCCTTTCCTCAATAGATGGTGATGGTATTTATGATATTATCGGGCTTCTTAGGAATACAGCAAAGGAACTTATGATGAATATTTTTATTATAAACCACTCTCCATTGCCTGTAGAATATTTTTCCTATCGAGTGGAAATACAAAAAAATGCTGGTTTTTCAGATATGACAGTAGAAAAATTAGACGAAGGGGAATATTAAACATTCCCCTTTTATTTTGCTTTAATATATAAATAAAAATATCTAATTATGAAAAAGAACCGTCTTTTTGAAGAGGACTGGAAACAATGTAATGATGAAGCCAAGATGGCTAAAATTCAGTTAAAGAGCATCCAATCTAACGTCGAGGAACTATTAGCTAAAATAGAATCTTGCGGAGAAATTGATGCCTGGGTCCAGAGCTATCTTACTAAAGCAGATGATTATCTCGATTCTGTTAAAAAATACGTTGTCTTTGGAGAAGAAGATTCTGAAATAATTCAGCCGATTCCTGTTGAAGAGCCAGAGGTCGAAGAACCAGCCCCCATGACAGGAAGCCCAGAACCTGAGCCAATTATGCCTCCTATTGATGATTATGATCCCGATGCCGAACCTGAACCAATGGATCTAACCCCAGGAGTTCCCGGAGAAGATGAACTTCCTGAACCTGAAGAAGTTGAAGACGAACTTCCGGAACCCGAGGAAGATGAACTTCCAGAACCCGAGGAAGATGAACTTCCAGAACCGGAGGAAGGAGAAGAATGGGATGATATTGAAATGCCTTCTTTAGATAATTTCCAAATTCAGGGGGGTGAAGCTCGCTTTGGAGAAGAACCCATGCCAAGACGTGAAGAAGAAGATGAATTAAGTTTTGATGACTTAGATTTTTTCAATTCCGAAGAATTTGCTGAACCTGAGGAAGAAGTAGATTTAGAAGATGACTTTGACGAAGTAGAAGATGAGGGCGAAAAAGGTTAATGAATCCCTGGTTAATGATAAGGGAATAACTCAAATATTCTTCGAAGGCTATCCTTGGTATATAAAAAAGATAGATTCGACTCATTTTTATATGGCAAATAATGAAGAAGCTTTTGAATTTGGAGCTGCTTGGCCTTACCATATAGGTGAGCACAGGGGAAGACCTTATTATGAAGACATAAGACAATGGCTTCATGGTGGACCGGATCCCGAAGGAAAAAAATATTAAAAGGAATAAGATGAAAAAAGCCGTTTCAGAAAACATTAATGATTTCCTTCACGAACAGGAATATGAATTTGATGCAGAACTTTCTGATGTTGAACCCATAGAAGATGTTGACTTTTCCGAAGAAGAAGATGGAGAAGAATATATTGAAATAGAAAGTACTATGGATAAAATGCGAAAGATTTTTGGTAATGAATTAAAAACACCAGAATATTCAAGATTAACTTACCTTTTAAAATTAAAAGATGGTTCTAAAATAGAAGGAGTCCCCATGGCTGAATTACCTGCAGGGGACGCATTTCTTTTTAAAGTCAATGGCCAAATCAAAAAGATTAAATTAGAAAATATTTATACTTTTTCTGCTATAGAAGAGGAAGAAATTGTAAATGAAGATTTTTCTGGTGGTCCTTTTGAAGAGCTTAAGGCTGCTATGCAAGATTTAGCTGGGGCATATCAGGCTGAATTAGTTATCGCAGATAATGAAATAGGATTTGAAATTGGAGAAACCTTTGTAAATGTTCAATATGAACCTGAAGATGAGGATCCATATTTTGTTACTTGCCAGGATCCAGAAGTTCCAAGCGGAAACGAACAATCCTTTAGATCATTACAGGAAGCTATGGATTACGTAGAAAGTCTTGCAGATAATTATAACACCGAAGACGAATACGACGAAGAATAAAATAATTCATTTTAATGTTTGTATACGAATCCCTTTCAGATTTTCTTAATGAAGATTTAGGTTCTTTAAAGCCTTTTTCCGATATTCCTTCTGAGTGGAAGAATGAGATTCTTCGAACTCAGCAAGGTGGAAGAGGAGGAATGAAATCCAAGGTTGAAGAACTTTCCATAGATTCTGATTATAAAACTTTTCTCAAAAAATTTAAAGATAGCGATTTTTTGGTAGCTATTGTTAAAGTTAATGGAAAATCCAAATATTTAATTGCATCTTTTAGTACAAACAAATTTAAAATAAAGGATGCAGATCAGGAATATTCGGTTCGCAAGAAAAAAAGGGAAGAAGAGGATAAAAGGAGAGAAGAAGAAATTAAAAGAAGAGAAGAGGAAAGAGTAGCATCCCAGAAAAATGAGAATCTCAATCCCCCTAAATATTATGAATTAAATGAAGCAAGGGGTCGTCATCAGCATTACGATCCTGCGGATTTAGGTGAAAAATCTGTTCCCGAACTCCAGGGATGGTTAAAGGATCTCAAAACCAAAAATTCTGAAGACAATATTCAACTTTTTATAATTTATGCTGATTTAGAACGAAGGAAAAAAATAAGTGATAGATCCTCTGCAAAAAGTCTTGAGGATCCTCTTAATCCTCAGTCTAGTCATTATGATCCTTCTAGTTCTAGATCTCAAAAAGAAAGATACGATATTTTTGCAGAAAAGAAAAGGGCTGAACTGGATAAAAAATTTGATCGAGTTCTTGATAATTTTAAACAACAGATTATTGATAATTTTGATAAATCAATGGAAAAAACCATTTCAGATATTAGAAAAGGATATAGCTGGAGTTTTGATCTTAAAACAATCGGAGAAAATTTACTAAAAGGAATAGATATGAAGGAACTTCGAAAGTTTGTTGAAGCATACGATGCTATAGAACCTAATCCGGCCAAAAAGGATGCTGCTGAAGCTTCTAATAAATTAAAGAAATTAGGATTCTAAATTTAACCTATCTTTATATAGCACTAAGAAAACTTAGTGCTTTTTTGTTGTAAAATAGGTATGGATAAAAATAAACTTGAAGCATATTTTAACGACTTTAAGAATACTTTCCTGCCTAAAGAATTCGAGTGGAGAAAAGGACAGCGAGAAGCCATAGAAGGAATAGTTGAAGCATATTTTGATCAAAGATATGATACAGTAATTCTTGACGCCCCGGTAGGATCAGGCAAGAGCCTTATAGCTATGTGTAGTGCTTGGATTCTAACCCAGGAGGGAAAGAAAGGATATTTGTTGGCTTCGGATATTGCTCTCCAGGATCAATATGAAAAGGACTTCAAAAGATTTAATCTTTCATGGGGCAGTGTTAAAGGTTTAGATAACTATATTTGTATAGATAATCTGGATAAAAATAGCTTAGGAACTTGCCGTATAAAAAACTTGAATCCCTATACAATGGATTGCTATGCGGATTGTCCCTATTATAATGCTCGTGATCATGCTTCATCTTCTTCTACATCTCTATTAAACTATGCTTATTGGTTAGTTCACATGAACTATGTTAATATGATCCGCCCAGAAGAAAAACAGCTGTTCAAACCAAGGGATTTTACAATATGCGACGAAGGTCACAAAATTTTGGATATTGTTCAAAATAATTATTCTCCGAGATTTGATGATAAAACAATAGAAAAACTTCAAAAAATAACAGACTTTTTTAGTGTTTATAAAGTTTCAAATCATTATAATGAATTTGTAGAAATAAAATCTGCAATACAGCAATTATGGATTGAAGAAAATCAAGATCGTTTACATGAGATACTTCAAAGAATTAGCATAAATCTTAAAGTTTATCTTAGATCTATTACATTATTAAAAGATCGGGTTCAACAAGATTATCCAAAAGATAACCCGCCAAAAGAATGGAGAGAAGCTTTATGGATTTCAGAATGGCTTACGGATTTAGAATATAAAGTAGATGATTATGTCAATATCATCGAAAATACTTCAACCAGAAATTTAGTAAAAAACCCGCAGGGAGAGGATACTTTGATCTTTAATTGCCTGAAAGAATCTTATTTAATGCACAAATATTTCCATAGATGGACAGGATTTAGGGTTTTTATGAGTGCTACTTTTGCTGACCCCGCTGATTATCTTCTAAGCATGTCATTGAAAGGAGCTAAATATATTAAAGTAGATAGTTCTTTTGATTTTACAAAAAGCCCTATTTATTATTACAATCAGAAGAAAATGTCCTATAATCATATTAGCGATAATTTGCCTTGGTTATATGAAAAAATAAATGAAATATTGGATAAGCATAAAGGGGAAAGTGGAATAATTCATTCAGCTTCGTATGATCTTTCCATGAAAATATTTCAGAATTTAACTCCAAAAAATAGAAAAAGAGTTTTGGTTTATAATGGAACTGAGGAAAAAAGAAAAACATTAGAGATCCTAAAATTTTCTAAGGATAAAGTTCTTATTGGTCCTTCTTTACTTGAAGGATTAGATCTTAAAGATGAGTGGTCAAGATTTCAGATATTTGCTAAGGTGCCTTATCTTAGTCTCGGAGACCGATTTGTAAAAGCTAAATTAGCAATAAATCCCACGTGGTATCAGTGGAAATGTATTATTGGCTTATTGCAAGGGGTAGGAAGAAGTATCCGAAGCGAAAAGGATTGGGCAATAACTTACATTTTAGATGGATGTTTAAGCGATCTCATACATAATCATCGAAGGTCTTTTCCTAAAGAATTTTTGAATCGTATTAGAGTTATTTCTGATAAATAGGTATAATCGAGATAAAAAGATGATTAAGGAGAAAGAAAAAGCTGTAGAAAAAATGGGGTATAAATATATTATAATAATTGATAAAAATTATGAAAATTTAGAAAATGGCCTTATATTCTCGCTATAATAATGAAGATATACTTGTAAGAGCGGTCATCGCAGGACTTCTCGATGTCTTAAATAACCACATCGAATATAAACAGGTATGGGGAAATGACGATGTAGAAACGATAAAAGTTCCCTGGTTTTTTAATGAATCTGGGGACGAACGTTTTATGCAAGATTTTTATACTCATTATGCTGAATGCTTACCCCCAAGACCTGTAGATGGTAATTTTGATATGATCCCCAGAGGAATTATTAATTATACAGGATCTACAATAAATGCTCAAAGAATTACCTCTCGTTATGTTCAAGGGAGATATGTAAAAGAAGTTGATGGAAAACTTGAAAGTTATGTTTCATTTTTGTATTCTATTCCCCTTCAAATTCGTATTGATTGTGAAATAAGAGTAGATCGCCAAATTACAGCCTTAAAAATAGAACAGGAATTAAGAGAAACTTTTTATAAAACTGTTACTTATTACGTTTATTATAAAGGAATGCGTGTAGGATGCACCGTTGGATTTCCTGAAGACATTGCTATTGAGAAGAATATCCAATATTCTTTTGAAAACGATAATCCTATAAAGCTTACCTTCTCTTTGGAAATAGAATCATATCAGCCTGTATTTGATAAAACAACTGAGATGAAAGCTACAACAAAGATCAGGGGGTTTTCCTACGATATTCATCCTATTGGAACTAAGAATAATCAAATAGATTTCTCTATAACTACTCCTAAAGAGGGTGCGGTTATTCCTAAAGGAATTCCCCTATGGATTGAATGGTCTTATACTCGAGAAAATTATGTTGCTCCTAAAGTAGATCTTTACTGGGTTTATACTAATACTAATGAAAGACAAGAAATAGCTAGGATGCAGCCGAATCATGAATATTTTATTTGGAATATCCCAGAGGACTTTACCCAATATGCTCCTCCTACTATGATATGGGAAAATACGCCAGCAGTCTCCGTATTTAGAGAACCTGTAGTTAAAATTATTCCGGATCTTAATACTAAACAAATAGATGCAAGTTCTTTCATTGTTTTCTCATCTGGATATTTTTCTACAGGATCTAATAACGATTCGTCCATAAATATTCAGCTTGAAATGAAAGATGATGCTGGACAAATACATTATAGTCCTGATGGAGCCATTTACGCTAATATTAAATGGAATGAATTGGATCCTTCTGCCCCCTTTATTGTAACAGATCCTTGTCTTTATTTTCCGGGAACAATAGATTATAACGATATAGATATTCATCTACTAAATAGCAATGACCTCGATGGTTCTTCTGGGGTAGTTAATATCAGGATCGTATAATGGGCATTGTTCGGGAGAGTATAAATTTTGAAAGAGGAATAAATCCTAAATCTTCTATGGGAATTGGTCTGAGATCCAAAATAGAAGAATGGTTAGAAAAGTATTTTATAAAAACTTCGAACGCTACTCATAAAAGCCATTATGAAATCCTAGAAGATTTTACTATTAATGTCGGGAATTTCTTTGCAACTACATGGAAAGGAAATTTTCCAGATTTTATTCAATTTAATGAATCTCACGGGGATTTTCAGGTTGATAGTATGGGTTTAACCACCTTAAGAGGATGCCCCAGAAAAGTAAAAGGGTATTTTAGTTGTGCTAGAAATAATCTCAAAAATCTTATCGGAGGCCCTGAATATGTTGGGGGACACTATTCCG
>Ga0116186_1001045_pt1 | contig 29876 bp, 25 predicted proteins | sample AD_JPNNA4_MetaG_FD_89806 | JGI IMG/M metagenome (GOLD analysis project Ga0116186, IMG submission 89806) | Active sludge microbial communities of municipal wastewater-treating anaerobic digesters from Japan - AD_JPNNA4_MetaG | ecosystem: Engineered > Bioreactor > Anaerobic > Digestate | place...
AAAAACATGTTGTATGAAATCATGTCCTTCCCAAATTTTCGATGAAATCTCCAGCACCCTGCCTTTATCAGCCGGTGACACTTTTCTGAACCTGAACACATTGACCCCCTCCTCATCAGTAAGATATGAACCTGTCACCCAGATATTTCTTTATCAGTGATGGATCACTTTCCAAATTCAACTTGATAGATTCCCTGTCGGAATCTTCAAATATTACTTCAACTGTTGCATCACCTTTAAGAAATTGCTCCGCAACCGTCTTTTCATCCACTTCTCTGTACTGCACCTTCTTTCGTGCTTTTTCAGGCTTAATAAACTCCCTGGCAAAAAAGCTTCCCGAAATCCTTATTACCCTGATATAATTCATACTGCTCCTCCTATGCATAAACATATGTATTTATAGATTTCCCTACATAAGCCTTATAATTTCATTACTGAGGCAAGTCTCCAGATTAAGTTCTTTAATACTGCCTCCGAAATTCACCCTTATTCTCGTACCCCCTTTTTTGCCAATCACCTCTTGTACTACTCCCTCGTAGTATATCTTATGATAAACCCTTTGCCCTGCATGGACCTGGCTGCTGTAATCAATGCATTTTTGAAATTCCTCAACAAAGCGTGACGGTCTTACTGCCTTGCCGTATCTGCGCTTTGGAACGGCAATATATAATTCCCTTTTAGCCCTGGTCATAGCCACATAGAATAGGCGCCTTTCTTCTTCCAGGTCGTTTTTTAAGGAAGTATCATCCTTTATGTAAGGTGTAAGCCCTTCAACAGTACCGCATATAAATACTGTTTCAAATTCAAGCCCCTTAGCCTTATGCATGGTCAGCAACTTCACATTATTATGCCCGGAATTGGTGTATTCCTTTTGCCCCAATCTCTCAACAACATCTTCTGTATGCTGCATATAATTGACTATGCTTTTGAACCCGGCTGCTGAGCCTTCAATTTCTTCAATTATCTCTGACAGGCCTTTTGTACATATTCCCTTCGAAGCTGCATATTCCTTAAGGTATTCATCATAGCCCATTGCATTTCTGATATATCTTACTGCGTTTATCGGATTCATTCCTCCCAGCCTTTTTATGTCATTCTTAAGCTCGAATACACCATTTATCTGCAGCCTGTTCAGACTGCCCTGGCTGATTATGCCCTGAATAAAGTCTCCGCCGCAGTTCTCTGCCTTTTCCATCATATCCCTGCTTATATACCTTTTGGGCTTGTTCATAATCCTGATATAGTCCCTTGTGTCTCCCAAGCCTGTTCCAAGCTTGAGATAACTGATGATATCCTTGAATATCCAATGATTGTATACGGAAACCATGCCATCAAAAGTAATAAAAGGAATCCTGCAATCCAAAAAAGCATCAATAACCGCTCTGGATTGGAGATTTGTCCTGTATATCACGGCAAAATCCGAAAATTCCCTGCCGTTTCTGTTCATTTGTCCTATTCTGTCGGCTATTATTCTTGCCTCCTGCTCAAAGTCTTCCGCTTCGAATACAACAGGAAGGCTTCCCTGTCCGTTCACCGCTTCAAGATCTTTGGAATACCTGTTATTGTTGGTATTTATAACAGATAAGGCAGAGGCTAATATATTGCTTGTGGTTCTGTAATTAGTTTTAAGATATATTTTGCTGCAGTCCGAATAAAGCCTTTCAAAATTCAGGAGTATATCAGGAGCTGCACCCCTGAATCCATAAATGGATTGATCATCATCTCCTACAATAAAAAAATTATTGAGAGGCTCAGCTATAAGCTTTATTGCTTCAAACTGCAGTGCATTTATATCCTGAAACTCATCCACCAATATGTATTTGAACCTTTCCCTTACTTCTTTTAGAATCCCGGGATTTTCACGCAGCATATAAAGGCAGTCAAATAATATATCATCATAATCATATTTGCCGGACTGCTGTTTAAAATCTCTGTATTCCCTCATTATTCCCTTAAGCTGGCTGCCGGTGCATGAAGCCGGCTTGAAATCTTCTGCTTCGGACATAGTACTTATAATATATTCCATATCACCGATTATATCCCTTACCTGCTCCTCATCCTCAGCAAAGCCTGCTTCCATCCTTCTGAGAAAATTCCTGATAATATTAAACTTATGGTTTTCATCAATCAGGTCTTCCAGCTTATATCCCTTATATTGTCTAAGCAGTTTGTAGAAAACAGAATGAAAGGTACCAAAGCTCACCTTCCCGTCCATTTGGTTTCCCGAAAGCCTGTCATACCGTTCCTTCATTTCATTGGCTGCCGCTCTTGAAAAGGTAACAACAAGAATATTTTCAGGAAGAACCCTCCTGCTTTTTATCAGATTTATCACCCTTGAAGTAATGACAGTTGTCTTACCGGTACCCGGTCCTGCCAGCACCATGCAGGGTCCCGCTCCGTGCTTTACCGCTGTCAGCTGTTCCCTGTTCAAGCCTTGCAAATAGCTTTCCATCAATATACCTTAATCCTTTATTAATAATATAAGAATAATACATTTATAGTATATCATAAAAAAAAGCCTTACACCGATAAAACGATGAAGGCTTTTTTTCTATGGGGATATTGATTTTGTATATTGCTTTACCCGGTATATCTGCAGGAACCAAACACAGCCCAGTATCATGGCACCAATCAAATCTGTGTCCAAACCCGGATCAATTAACAACACGCCTGCCGCCAGCAGCAGAATTCTCTCATACCACTTATCATCTGTGAAAAAATAACCGGTGGTTGACGTACCTATGCATATCATGCCGATAACTGCCGTTGTCAAAGCAAAGAGTATAGTCAAAATAAATAAAGGTGTAGATGTCATTCCTTCAGGCCTTACCAGAACTAATATAGGTGACATAACAAAAATATACGGTATCAGATAAGCTGCAAATCCCAGCTTAAAAGCTTCCACTCCTGTTTTAAAGGGATTGGATTTGGCTATGCCTGCCCCGGCAAAGGCAGCCAAGGCCACCGGAGGGGTTATATCCGCCACTATACCGAAATAAAATACAAACAAGTGAGCCGCCAATGGATTGACGCCCAAAGCTATCAAAGCAGGGGCCGATACTGTCGCCTGAATAATGTAGTTTGCTGTTGTAGGCACTCCCATACCGAGAATCAGGGACCCTATCATGGTAAGAGCCATAGTCAGGTACAGATTGCCTCCAGCCAATTTTACAAGGCCTCCGGACATTTTCATACCAAGGCCGGTAAGAGTGATAATACCTACGATTATACCCGCTGTAGCACAAGATACGACAACCGGCAAGGCTGATCTTGCCCCTTCCGCCAATGCGTCAATAACATCCTTCAAGGACATACGGGTTTCCTTTAAAATCATGGAAGCAGCTATACACAAAACAATCCCGATGAACGCTGCCAGCATAGGCGTAAAACCTTTCCCCAACAGGTATATCATGCCTATGAGCGGAAGACCGAGAAACCATTTTTCTTTCAGGAGTTTCCTCCAACTGGGCAGTTCCTCCTTTGGTATTCCCTTCAAACCGGATTTCTTAGCTTCAAAATGAACAGTGATAAATATTCCCGTAAAATATAGCAGGGCCGGTATTACAGCAGACAGGGCAATCACAGCATAAGGTATGTTTAAAAACTCCACCATTACAAATGCCGCTGCTCCCATTACCGGAGGCATTATTTGTCCTCCCGTTGAAGCAGCTGCTTCAACGGCACCTGCGAACTCCGGCCTATAACCTATACTCTTCATAAGCGGAATGGTCACCGAGCCTGAGCCTACCGTATTGGCAACGGAGCTGCCGGATACCGTGCCTTCAACAGCACTGGCAATAACTGCAGCTTTGGCAGGCCCGCCCATTTTACTGCCTGTCAAAGCTACCGCAACATTTGTTATCCATTCCCCTATTCCTGTTTTGCCTAAGAAAGAAGCAAAAAGCATAAACAAGAATATAAATGTCGAGGATACTTCAATTGGAATTCCGAGTATTCCTTCGGTGCTTATCCACTGGAAAACGGCTATTCTTTTTATGCTTAGACCCTTATGTGCCATAAAGGACGGAAAATAGGCGCCGAAATAGGCATATAGCAGGAAAAATGATGCCAGACATACAATAACCGGCCCTGCCAGCCTTCTTGTGGCTTCTAAAACCAATAATACCGCAATAATACCAATTGCCATGTCCATACTGTTATAAACTCCCGCCCGCCAAACCAACTCTTTGTAAAATATAACATGGTAAGCCGACACAGCAAAACCAAGAAAAGACAGAACATAATCATACCATGGGATATTATCACTCACAGTTTTCTTGCTTGCGGGATAAAGCAGGAATATTAAAATCAATGCCGCACCTACGTGGGGAGACCTTTGTATAGTTGAAGGAAAAACTCCCATCACAGCCGTATACAATTGAGCCAAAGACCAGGCTACAGCAAGTATGAATGCAAATTTTGCAACCGGTCCCTGCAATCTTCGAAAAGCAAACTCCCGGTCATATTTTGCAAGAACCTCATCGGATTCTTTTTTATCTAAGGTAATATCGTTGAGTCTTTTATTGAAGCTATCCTCCTCATTTGCTGCATCATTTTTCTTATCTCGTTTGTCTTGCATATATTGACCTCCTTAATGAAGGCCGGGGGCGCTGCTGCCCCCGACCTTATCCACATTTAGTCGATAGGCTTGATAGCTTCCGGTACTGCAATACCCTGTTCCTGAAAATACTTATAGGCTCCTTTGTGTAACGGAGTGGTAAGACCGGCCAACAGTGCATCCTTATTACCTGCAGCCAATTCGTCACTTAACCACTTAGCTGCCCCATGGGCATTCGCAACTTCACCGGCTTTCTCAACCCAGATTTTTGTCAATTCATACACAATTTCTTCAGGTACGTCTTTTTGTACATATAACGCTGCCTGGCAGTTGATTGTCTTAACATCTTCTTTATTGCCGTAAGTACCTGCCGGTATTATATACTGGCTGAAGAATGGATGTTTCGCTTTGATTTTGCTGTATAATTCATCGCCGATTTCAATAATATTGATTTCACGGGTTAACTGAATATCGGTAATGGCAGCTGCCGGAACGCTCAAAACGTTAAACGCCGCATCCAGATGCCCATCCTTCATCTTGCCGGAGGCATCCCCAAAGCCGTCATATGCAGCCTTAACATCATTAAATGTCAGGCCTGCCTCGGCAAATACCGCCTCAGTCAATACAACAGTCCCGCTTCCTACAGGGCCTACCGCTACCCTTTTGCCTTTAACATCAGCCAATGAATTTATTTTGCTGTCTGCCAATGCCACACCCTGATACACTTCCGGATAAATAACAGCAACCGTTCTGAAATTCTGCTGCTTTTCTTTGAATGCACCCCTGCCGTTCCATGCGTCATCGGCAATGTTATTCATAGCCATTCCCAGTTCAACTTCTCCGGCATGAAGCCTGTTCATATTCTCTACCGATGCACCGCTGGGCTGGCTTGTTACCTGTACAAGCTCACTGTAGTTATTCCAAGTGTTCGCCATTGACCCTCCAAGAGCAAAATAAGTGCCGCCGGTTGAACCGGTTAAGATGCTAATCTGCTTTTTCTCAACTGCTGCCGGTTTCTCCTCGATGGGCTTTTCCTCAGCCGGTTTTTCCTCTGTGACTGCAGGTTGTTGTGCAGTTCCGCAGCCAATCAGCAAACTGCCCGCAACAAATAGGGTTACCAATAAAAAAACTAATTTTTTTCTCATTGTTATACTCCCTCCCTCAATTTTTTTGTTCACCAGTTTATATATTTCAGGCCTGAAGCTCTATGGAGCAGAATGCGGCATACTGCCTGTATACATGTCCGTTTATAATATATATTGTGAAAAAGTTATATCATTACAAGTTTGTTGAAAACTCTGCAGCATATGAATCAGTCACTGAAGCTGATATCAGCATCTTTGTTGGGGTATTCCATTATCTGCCCTTCCCAGGTTCTTATGGTTATGGTATCTCTGCCATGAGAAATCAAGTATTCGGGCAGCATAGGAGTTTTGCCCCTTCCTCCTGGAGCATTTATAATAAACGTAGGAATCGCAAGGCCGGAGGTATACCCTCTTAAGTGCTCCATTATTTGGATGCCGATATCTACACTGGTTCTAAAATGCAATGTTCCCACAACGCCTTTAGCATGGAAAATATAGTATGGTTTGACTCTGATTGCAACAAGCTCTTGGCAAAGCTTTTTCATTATATAAGGGTCATCATTTATGCCTCTCAGCAAAACAGATTGATTCCCCAGGGGTACTCCGGCATCTGAAAGCATTTCGCAAGCCTTTTTGGTTTCTTCCGTAATCTCCAATGGGCTGTTGAATTGTACATTTACATAGACCGGATGATGCTTTTTAAGCATTTCACAGAATTCCGGAGTTATTCTCTGGGGTAAAGTGACAGGCATTCTTGAACCCAAGCGCTTGAATTGAATATGCGGTATAGTATCAAGCTCTCCCAATAACCAGTCAATTGTTTCATCAGATAATGTAAAGGGGTCTCCGCCTGTAATCAGGACATCTCTGATCTCCGGCGCATTTCTGATGTATTCGACAGCTTCCTGCATATCTTCTTTAGTTTTCGGAACATCTATTTCGCCGATATTCCTTCTTCGCTGGCAATGCCTGCAATACATGCCGCATTGATTTGTAACATTGATTATTAATCTGTCAGGGTATCTGCGGGTAATGCAATTTGCCGGATTGGTAAACTCCTCACCCATTGGATCTGCGCTTCCAATGCCTTCCTGCAGTTCTAAATCAAGAGGTATCGATTGTAAGAATATAGGGTCTTTATAATGATCCCCCTCCGGCTCAACCAGGGACAGAAAATATGGCGAAATCGCCCATCTGAACTTTTTCCCTACCTCATCAATACTGCTTTTCTGTTTATCGGTCAGCTTTATAAATCTTGCCAGATTATCTGATTCTGTTATTCTGTTCCTGATTTGCCAGTGCCAGTCATTCCAATCTTCACCTGAGGCGCCAAGAATCTCTTTTATCTTTACCTGTCTTTCCTTAATTTTTTCCTTAAGGGTTAAACCCGTATATATGCTTTTTGCAGCTTCCAGATAAGGTTCAATACGTTTCTTTAATATATCCGCCCGCTCGAGGGATATCTGTCTTGAACTCTTCTTAGAAATATCCATTTCCTGCCTCCCGCAAATTAGAATTTTTTCGATATGTACGTTTTCATTTGTATTTGAAGTGTTGGGCATTTTCATATGGAATTGTGCTGATCAGACGCAATTTACCGCTAATATTTGCAATATCAATGCCAAGTCATTAAATATAATTTTGCAGTACTTTTATACGGCTAAAGTAAATAATATTATCATATATAAATAGTGTAAGCTGTTAGCTCTTTTCAATATATACAATCATCCAAACCATACCAGTTGTTTACACTTTAAATAATTATGTAATTCAGCAAAACAGACCATTTGGGTGCTTCCGGTTTTTTCACTTGAACCATTCAAACCCATACATATTGATATGAAATTTATACAGTACTGCAGGAATTATTTGAAAGGCAGGTAATACTATGACATATCTTAAGCCGTCAGGTCTTTCTATTATCACCCGTTCTGAAAAGCATAAGGAATACGTAATCAATCAGCTGGCTAATCTTCTGGGTCCCGAAGTGCCTATTAAAGGCTACTCAATTATTGAAGGGATAAAAGAACCGATCTATGACAGGTTGGTACTGATATGTCATGAATATTTAAAGGAAACAGCCATTAAATATATTGACCCCAGGGCTGAGATTCTGGTAGCCAGAAGAGCCTTAAACCACTATATGCTTGAGGATGTATTGCACATACCCAATGGAGAATCGGTATTATTTGTTGATGTTAATAAATATCTTGCTGAAAACTCAATTTCCCTTCTTGTCGGGCTGGGTATAAACCATATAAAAATGTATCCCTATTACCCCGGGCAGAAATATTTACAACAGGCAAGCTACGCGATAACAACAGGAGAAACTCATTTGGTTCCGGATTATATAAAAAACGTTATAGATCTGGGTTACAGCAAAATAGACCTGACCACAATAACTGAAATTATGCTGAAAATGAATATATTGGATGAGAGAACAAACTTGATATCCGTCAGATTTCTGCAGGACTTTGTTTACTCAAGCAAAAAAGTTGTAAAAGCGCTGGAAACCGCTGATAATATAAAAGAACAGCTTAATACCATATTGAATGTGATAAATGACGGAATTGTAGGTATTGATAACAGAGGCAAAATAATGTTCAGCAATGAGAATGCGAAAAAACTTTTCTCTTCCAACGGTAAGGGCAATATGCCGGCAATTCTTGATGACATACTTGATACCGATAACTTAAGTCAATACAGGAAAGTCCATGAAATAATGGGCAAAAAAATACTTTTGACAATGATGCCCATTATAAAAAGCAATGAGAATCACGGAGCAATTATAACATTTAAGGATCTGTCCGAAATAATAGAAATGGAAAACATCGTCAGGGCAAATTTGGCGAAGAGAGGGCATACCGCCAAATATGACTTCTCCAGTATAATCGGAAAAAGCAAGCAAATAACCGAAACCAAGGAAATCGCAAAAAAGCTTGCTAAAAGCAATTCAACCCTTCTGCTTACAGGTGAAAGCGGAAACGGAAAAGAGCTGTTCGCCCATGCAATTCACAAGGCTTCCAATAAACAGCAAGGCCCTTTTGTAGCTGTAAATTTTGCGGCTCTGCCCGAAAACCTTTTGGAAAGCGAATTGTTCGGCTATGAGGAGGGTGCGTTTACAGGAGCAAAAAAAGGAGGACATGCCGGACTTTTTGAGCAGGCCCACAATGGGACCATATTTCTGGACGAAATAGGTGATGCATCCTTAAGAATACAAGCCAGGTTATTAAGAGTGCTTCAGGAAAAGGAAGTAATGCGGGTAGGCGGCACTAAAATTCTTCCGATAGATGTGAGGATAATAGCAGCTACCAACAAAAATCTCGAAGTGCTCGTACAGGAAGAAAAGTTCAGGGAGGACCTGTATTACAGGCTGAATGTACTGCCGATCCGGATACCTCCCTTAAGGGAGCGAAAAGAAGATATTCCTTTGCTTATTGAAAAAATACTCGAAAAGTTCCTGAAGGGAAATGAAATGATAATAAGCAGTGAAGCTATGGATATACTTATGGAATATGATTGGCCGGGTAACATCCGTGAATTGGAAAACACCATTGAGTACCTTTATAATATTGTCGGCAATGGAGTGGTAAAAAGCAAAGACCTGCCCTTTACAGCAAATATCAGGCCTTCGGATAATGGGAGGATATTAAGCGCTATTGAAGAAAAGATGCCAATTGAAGAGCTTTTTCTTATTCTTAATACTCTAAAACAGGCGAAGGATAAAGGGAACCCTTATCTCAGCAGGGCAAAACTCTCGGAATTATGTAGCAAAGAAACACGAATGACAGAACAGATGATAAGAAACCGTCTTAATATATTGTCGCAGCATAATCTGATAATAACTCAAAAAGGCCCCAAAGGAACTAGGTTATCCTCAGAGGGTGAAAGATATTTAAATAAATTGGACCTGCTCAATAACAAGTAATGTTAATGTGCAGGCCCGGTTCAAATTATTATGGATCTATAGTTCTTTCCCTTTATTATATGCCTTGATATTAATATCTACCAGTTTGGGATTAATTGTTTCCCTTATGATTTCTTCCCAGTCAATTTCATCCATTTTCAGAGCTTTTACCAAAGCACCTAAAAGCACTATATTCTGAGTCTTGATGTTTCCCAGTTCCTCTGCTATTTTCCCCGCATCAATTACAACTGTTTTAAATGAAGCCTGCAATGCTTCTATTAGTCCTTGCGGGTATTCTTCCTTGCCGCTTGCAATCGGCATCGAAGGAATCTCATAGTTGTTGACCACGACAACTCCATCCGGTTTGAGATACTCAATCCATCTTACAGCTTCCATCTTCTCAAAGGATACGAGTATGTCAGCCTGGCCTCTGCCAATTATAGGGGAGTAAACCTTTTTGCCGTACCTTACTTGTGTAGTAACACTTCCGCCCCTCTGAGCCATGCCGTGCACTTCGGACATTTTCACGTCATAACCGGCTTTTATAAGCCCTGCAGTCAATATCCTGCTGACAAGTATTGTTCCCTGCCCGCCGACGCCAACCAATAATATGTTCTTAACATCACTCATATTATTCACCAACCTTCTCTATAGCATCGAATTTGCAAACCTGCATACAAACTTCGCAGCCTACACACATTGACTGTTCAATATATGAAGCGCCGTCTTTGAAGAATACGGCAGGGCATCCTACCTTGAGGCACATTTTGCACTTCTTGCATTTATCCCTATCGACCTTGCATTTTGTCTTGAAAGGCGGTAAACCTTTAATCAGCACACAAGGCCTCTTGGTTACAATTGCATAAGGTTCTTCACTGTTTGCAGCTTCTGTGACCACCTCATCCATAGCCTTCAAATCACATGGGTCTACTGTCTTAACCGTCTTATAGCCTATTGCCTTCAATACTTCAACCGGATCTATCTGTATCGCATCTTCACCCATCAAAGTCTTTCCTGTTCCCGGATTCTCCTGATGTCCGGTCATTCCCGTAATTCTGTTGTCAAGCACTACAGGCACCATTTTACCTTTATTGTATACTATGTCTATTGCTCCTGTAATTCCTGAATGGAAGAAGGTTGAATCACCTACAACACCAAACACCTTGTTGTCCCGTCCGGATACCTCAAAGGCCTTGGCCATACCCATGCCTGCGCTGAAGCCTGCTCCCATGCATATGCAGGTATCTATCGCTCCAAGTGGTGGTGATCCGCCTAATGTATAGCAGCCGATATCCCCTGTAACAACCGTATTTTTCTTCTTGGACATTGTATAGAAGAATCCTCTGTGAGGACAGCCGGGGCAGAGCACCGGAGGCCTTCCTACTACTTTGGCATCAACTTTCTTTGTCTCGTTTTCCTTATTCAAAAGGGCTTTCGCAACTATATCGGGGTTAAGCTCATACATTGGAGGAATCAGCTCTTTGCCTATGCACTTAACTCCTGCAGCCTTTATCTGTTCTTCCATAAAGGGATCCAGTTCTTCAACAACATAAACGGTTTCAAACTTAGAAGCAAATTCTTTTATCAGCTTCATCGGCAGCGGGAATGTAAAACCAAGCTTTAAATATGAAGCATTGTCCCCAAATACTTCCTTAACATACTGATAGGATATTCCCGCAGTTATTATACCTATTTTTGTGTCCTTATTATATTCAACCTTGTTAAGAGGCGAGCTGCATGCATACTCTTCAAGAGATTTCATTCTTTCTTCAACTTTCATGCGGGCAATCTTCGCATTAGCAGGCGCCGCTACGTACTTGGCTGCATTTCTCTCATATTTCCTTGGCTCAACTTCTATTCTCTCTCCAAACTCTACCATACTCTTGCTGTGGCATATCCTGGTTGTCACCCTGTACAGCACAGGAGTATCAAACTGCTCGCTGATTTTAAATGCCTCCGCCATAAAGTCCTTGGATTCCTGGCTGTCGCTGGGCTCAACCATCGGAATCTTTGCAAATTTTGCATAATACCTGTTGTCCTGCTCATTCTGTGAGCTGTGCATACTTGGGTCATCAGCAGTAATAAGTACATACCCTGCATTCACTCCCAGGTATGCATATGTGAATATCGGGTCGGCTGCTACGTTTAGTCCGACATGCTTCATTGCAGATATGCTTCTCACTCCCGCAATAGATGCACCAATCGCAACTTCTGTTGCCACCTTTTCGTTAGGTGCCCATTCACAATAAATATCATCCTTGTATTCTACGATGTTTTCCAAAATTTCTGTACTTGGCGTGCCGGGATAGGCTGCAGCTACTTTTACCCCGGCTTCATATGCGCCTCTGGCAATTGCTTCGTTGCCTGACATCAGTTGCTTCACTATTTATACCCCCTTATATTTAAATATTAATTATTAGCTACTACACTTCCAAGAGCAATGGACAGCAGCTTGGTTTCTGCCGAATCGGCCCTTGAGGTAAGTATTATTGGCACCTTTGCGCCCATTACAATACCTGCGGATTTTGCTCCGGCAAAATATGTCAGTGATTTTCCCAATACATTTCCGACTTCATAATAAGGCGCCAGCACTATATCAGCAATCCCTGCACCTTCAGATTTAAAGCCTTTATGCTCACATGCCTCGGTGCTTATTGCAAGGTCCAAAGCAACCGGTCCTTGTACGAATACTCCCATAGCTTCCCATTTATCCTTCATGTCGGCTATTGCTTTTGCATCGACTGTTGCCGGTATCTTTGGATTGACAGTTTCGGCTCCTGCAAGGCAGGAAGCATAAATCCTATCCATTTTCATTGCTTTGCAAACCATTATCGCATTTTCAAGTATCTGAACCTTTTGCTCAAGATTCGGAGCTACATTCATACCCCCGTCGGTTGTATACAACAACTTGTTATAGGTTGGCACCTCGTAAACCATTATATGGCTTATAAGATTTTCGGTCCTCAATCCTATTTCCTTATCCAGAACAGCTCTCATAATATCTGCAGTCTGAATCATTCCCTTCATCAGGAAGTTGCCCTTTCCGCTCTTCACAAGCTCCACAGATTTCCTGGCCGCCTGTATCAGATCCGGTTCATCAATTATTTCAAATTCGCTGTCTGCGATTCCCAACTCATTCATGATTTCGAGTATTTTTGCTTTATCTCCTACCAGCACCGGCTCTGCAATACCTGCTTCCTTTGCCTGGCTTACCGCCTTGATTACGTCTTCATCCTGAGCTGCGGCTACAACAATTTTCATTTTTTTCTGGCTTTTTGCCGTTTCCAGTAATTCATTAAAATTCTTAATCATTATTTCACCTCAAAATATTTTGTACAGCTTAAAATTTTTGTAGAATCCATATTTATTCTACAATATAATTTGTCTTCATTCAACCTATAACTAATATTTTTAAATATTATTTCAAAAAAATCACTTCATATATAGAAGCATTATGCGACGTAAACATATGTCTGCATAACCAAGCAAGAGCTTGTATAGTATAGGACTGTCAAAATCATAATCCGTGTGCCTCGATATACTATACTGTCTCTTGCAGAGGGTTATGTATACTTCAGCTATGTCGCATTATTAGTAAAATGCAAAAAGGGATATCGCTAACTATTTATTAGTTTTGCGATATCCCTGCTTCAAGCTGATACTGATTAATACCCCAGTTCTTTTCCTATAATAATTACCTCAAATTCTGTCTTGTACGGCCTTCTTTCAATAATTGTGGTAACGCTGCACATTCGCTGCGGGCTGTTGCAGTCATTGCATTTTTCGGTATGCGCACATGGGGTATCAAGCTTTAGCCTTCTTGCATTTTTATATGTATTCTCTTTAATCCTTTTTAAAGCTGCATCCAGGTCTTTTGTTATCTTGTTGACTCCGCACAAAACAAATACTTTTTTGGGCCCAAAAATCATTGATGCTACCCTATTGCCCAAGCCGTCAATATTAACCAGTTTTCCGTCCTCGGTCAGGGCATTTGTACTGGACAGATATACATCGGCTTTTTCTGCTTTGTCCCTTGCATAATCCATTCCTTCAGGAGTACTCTCCAGCCAATGGAAATATACCTTGTTGCCCCTTTCAATAAGCTTCTGGGGTATACCTAGTGAGTATACGGTCATAGATCCTCCGATTCCTACTGTTGCTCTATCCTCGATTTTATCCATCAAATAGGATACTGCCGTTTCGGAATCATCAAAGTATGATGCCTTCATATTATGTTTTTCCAAAGCTTCTATTGTTTTTTTCACAGATTCATTCATGCAATCACCCCCAGAATATATTATATTTCATGCAACGCTCCGATTTCAAGCACTACAGGTCGTAATAAAGCTCAAATTCTGCCGGATGAGGAATTATGCTCATCTTCTTATGCTCCTTCTCTATCTTGTTCTTTATCCATGTTTCTATAAGGCTCTTTGTAAATACTCCGCCTTCCAGCAGAAATTCATGATCCTGCCTTAAAGCTTCCATAGCCTCCTCAAGGTTCTTCGGCAGTCCTTTTATCTTCTTCCTCTCCTCTTCATCAAGCTCATATATATTTACATCGTATGGCCCAAAGCCCTCCCTGACAGGATCAATTTTGTTTATTATGCCATCCAGGCCTGCCATCAGCAGTGCTGAGTAAGCAAGGTAAGGGTTGCAGGTGGCATCGGAAGATCTGAACTCAAACCTCTTGCTGTCAGGTGTATTGCCATAGCCCGGTATTCTTACGATAGCGCTTCTGTTTGCAGTTGCAAAGCATATGCTTACCGGTGCCTCATAACCGGGAACCAGCCTCTTATATGAGTTTGTGCTCGGGCTCGTAAAACCTAACAATGCGGGCGAATGCTTCAAAAGTCCTCCGATAAAATACAGGGCTGTCTGACTGAGGCCGGAATATCCATCCTTATCATAGAATAAAGGCTTTCCATCCTTATACAGCCACATATGCACATGCATTCCGCTTCCTGCTTCGCCGAAAATAGGCTTAGGCATGAAGGTGGCACTCTTGCCGTTTTGTATTGCTAAATTTTTCACCACATACTTGAGCAAATATGTCTTATCTGCCATATCCTTCAGTTTCCCCGGCTCTACTTCCAGTTCGACCTGTGCCGGTCCTCCCACCTCATGATGATGATATTTTATGGGCATGCCGAACTCTTCAAGCATAACTGTCATCTTGCTTCTCAAGTCATTTGTAAGGTCATAGGGAAGCGCCAGATGATATCCGCCCTTATGCCTTACTTTATAGCCAAGGTTTTTTTCATACTGGTCATTTGTGTTCCATTCAGCCTGGGCCGAATCTATTGCCACCTCCTGGTGCTCCGGCCTGCTTTCATAAGCTATCTGGTCAAATAAATAAAATTCAAATTCCGGTCCTATAATATTCTCATCTGCTATGCCGGTAGAAATCATGAACTTCTCAGCCTTTTCTGCGATATATCTTGGATCCCCCTCATATCGCCTTATCCCGCCCTCAAGTGCATAAATGTCTCCTATCATGCTGAGAGTTGGAATTTCACAAAACGGGTCAATAAAAGCCGTATTCAAGTCCGGTATAAAAACCATGTCACTCTTTTCTACAGTCTTGAAACCATAGTTGGAACCGTCAAAACCTATACCTTCTTCAAGTACTTTCTCATTCAGCCTGGTCACCGGGATGGAGAGGTGATGCCATCTCCCTGTCAAATCAGTAATTTTGAAGTCTACTATTTTAATGCCCTTCGAATTACAAAATTCCTTGACCTCGGTGAGATTTTTAAACAATACAATAACCCCCTTGTAATATTGTGCTAATTTTAGTATATTTAAACATCCGGAATAAGTCAAACAGTAAAAAAATACACCTTCAAACGTCAGTTATTTTGTCTAACATTTGAGGTGCACTTCATAAACCGTATTTTTCTACTTGTTTTCTTCTAATATAGGCTTTAACATCTCATCCATCTTGTCCCTGTTTACCACATAAAAGGACAGCTTGTTTATGGTATCTGCCCTGCCGGGTATTGTCTGTATGCTGATATTCTCCTTTTTTATCTTCTTTGCTTTGGTAATATAGTACATCATCTGTTTTGGTGACATATTTGTCTTTACATATTTTTTAACAGGCTCCTGAAGCTTAAGAAAATTAGTAACTATGTTGCCCCTCATTACTTTTTCAATACCTAATCTGACTATCTCCTGCTGCATCTTCACCCTGCCCAGGTCTCCGTCCTTATAGCCACCGCCCTTGTTGTTCTTACGGTATCTTAAGAGCTTTAATAAATCCTCGCCCTTGCTTACTGCATCCCCTTCTTTGAAATGTATATGCAAACCATCAACCGGATCATCATAGTTCATATCCATAGGTACAGTCACCTTAATACCGCCCATGGCATCAACCAATTCTTTGACAGCCTCATAGTCCACCTCTACAAAATAATGTACATCCATTCCCGTAAGAGATGCGACACTTTTGACCACATTATCCGCTCCTCCTCTTCCATAGGAAGAGTTAATCTTGTTGTTTGCAGAAGTCTTATGTCCTTTTCTTTCAATATATGTGTCCCTGGGTATTGAAAGCACATCCAGCGCTCCATCTTCAGGGTTGAAGCTTGCCAGCATTATTGTATCCGCAAGACCGTTTGCCACACCCATAACTACGACATTTACCCTTTTTTCCGGTACCGGATAGCCTTCTGCACCCTCCTCCACACTTATTTTGTTCAGAAAGTTATATGTAAAGCCGTATATGGCTGCCGCAACCAGAAGTACCGCAATCACAACAGCTGTTATTATCTTCCTTTTATCACCCAATTTTTTTCCTCCAAATCGTATTTGATATTCATCCATGGCACAATTAAATAATACAGACACAACTTATAGTTTAATTCTTCCTATATTATATGTAAAGTGCATTTACAGCCAAAAAGTATACCATAAAAACAACTAAATGCTTTTATGGTATACTTTCCTGCCATTTTGTACTTCTACATGATAATAGCCGGCTACCTTAAGGTTTTCTTTGGCAGCAAGTGCCATAATACTTTCAATCTCTCCGGCTTCCAGTTTTGCTGAAATTCCGCAGCTAGCGGTTATTTCCCTGGGAACCGGCATGATGCTTATGGTAAAACCCCAGTCCTTTACTTCCTTTTCAAACTTCAAAGCATAGTGCGTGGAATCAAAAACGGCAACATAGTATTCATTCATTGCATTCACTCCTCATTATGTGCTTAACAGCTGCAAGGGTTCACCAAAAAGCTCATATAAGCTTCCGCGAAGTTAATGAACTCATTCCTTTCTATCATTGACAATATTTCGTCTATACAGGCATATTTCACTTCACTGACTTCTTCCTTCTGTATTCTGACATCTTCAAGATTGATATCCCGGCAAACAAACCATAAATCCGAAAAAACACTTTTATATCTGACCCTGTATAGTCTCCTCAAAGTATCCGGTTCAAAGCTTAGCCCAAGCTCTTCTTTTACTTCTCTCAATGCAGCCTCCAGACTGCTTTCGCCGCTAACTGCCGAACCTCCGGCTACGCCCCAGATTCCGGGCAAAAAGCCGACCTGTGAGGATCTTTTTTGTATAAGATACTCGCCTTTGCTGTTTCTTATCCAGATATGAACCACCAAATGATATTCTCCCTCTTTTAAAGGCCTGCCTCTTTCGATAGTTCTTCCGGTTAAGCTGCCGTCCTTATCTAAAATATCCCATAACTCTGCCATGATTATTCACCAAAGCCGCTGTAGCTTTCATAATAACCTAACTTATTGGATATTCTCCGTGCTCCGTCTACAACCAGACTTACAAAATAATCCGTATCCTGCGGGAATCTGTATTGAGGCCCTGATATAGACAAGCATCCTATAACCTTCTTACTGCTGTCAAAAATCGGAGCAGCAACACAGCCTACATCGTGTTCTTTCTCTCCTATACTAACGGAATAACCTCTTTCTCTTATGGTCCTGAGTTCAGCAATGAACTCCTTGGGATCGACTACTGTCTTTTCCGTAAATCTCTTCAGTTCTTTTGACTTTTCATACCAAATGCTTTCATCCAAATTTGCCAATATGGATTTACCGGTAGCTCCATACCAGATAGGAGATCTTTCCCCTATTCTTACATATCTTTTTATAGCCAGGGGACTCTCCACTTGAATAAAGCATACTTTTTCCAAATTATCCAGCAAGTAAAGGTTAATGGTCTCCTTTGTAGCCTGGCCGATTTCTTCCATGATAGGCCGGCTTATCTCTCCTAAATCCATGCTCTCTTTTGCAACTAACCCCAAAAAATAGATTTCATATCCTAACTTATAATGATTACTTCCTTCGTCCTTTCTTAAAAAACCTTCGTTCTCAAGTGTTGCAAGCAGACGGGAAGTTGTAGACTTAGGCAAGTCGACTTTCTGTGCAATCTCGGTCAGAGTGAATCTTCTTTCGTTCCAACTAAAGCATTTTAATATTTGTAGTGCCCTGTTAATTGATCTGACATTGTTTTCTTCGGATTTTTTTAACATAATTCCTCCTACATGAAGCTTTTACTGACTATCTCAATAATATATTACCACATATTTAATTTACTTTTACAAGCAAAAAATCTCAATATGTATTCTGAATGCTCTTAGATCTCTTAATATGGAATTTCACTTTCACAGGGCACAGCTACCTGGCATTTCCCGCAGCCATATCTGGGTTTGTATCTTGCAGATATTTTATTTAAAAAATCAGAGCATTGATTGTGATTCTTTCCTTTTTCTATCGATATTGCATTGACCGGGCAGTTCTTAACACATGTACCACACATTGAACAATATTCATAGATGCCTGTGTATTCTCTGTTATCCGGAGGCAGGAACAGTTCTGTTATGATGCTTCCGATTCTTCCTGACATGCCTTTCTTGCTTATAAGACCTTTAGAAAGCCCGAATGTTCCAAGTCCACATACAAAGGCAGCATGCCTTTCAGACCAGTTACTTGAAAATGATACTCCCGGATGTGATGAAGTGCTTTCAGGCTTGGTTATTGACCAAAATCTTTCGTCTAGAGAAGGTATAATACAGTCATATCCTGCGCTTGTCAGTAATGACTTTAAATATAAACATAGACTATTCACCATGATCTGACCCTCAATACGTCCATGAAGCCATTCTTCTGACGGCCATACCCTATCTTCTGCGTTACCCTTTCTCACGGCTTCACTGAAGGGCAAAAAAAATGATATTACTGTTTCAGATTGTGGAAGCCATTCTTTGGGAAGTAAAAAGTGTTTGCCGATTACCGATGGTTTTTTCAACAAGCTGAAATATTCATCATCAGCGGAACCAAATGCAAAAATCGGTTCCTCAAAAATTTTCATCCCCGCTACTTTATCTGAAATGGCAGCATGCTTTGTTATATAATTATCTTTCGAGTTTTCTACAAAGTAAGCCGATGCTTTTATAATATCATGTCTGTTCATTTACCTTATCTCTCCTTAAATGTTAAACAGCAAATACTATTCAGGCTTCATCATACTCTTCCTTGAATCAAAATAGCCCTTAACAGCAGGAATATTTGATACAACTGTAATGATTGTAAATAATGTCAGTACAAGGGTAATAGGGCGTCCGAACAATGCTGCCAGCATGTTTTCTTCAGTGGAAGCCAAAGAAATTGCCCTGCGGAAACTGTTATCCATCATACCGCCCAGCACAAGAGCGAGTATCATGGGAGCAACCGGATAATCGCGCCTGCGCATTAAGTAACCCAGGATTCCGAAGAAAAACATCAGCCCAACATCAAACATACGGTTATTGCATGCAAATGCTCCAATTACACACAGCACCGTAACGATTGGAAGAAGAATCCTCTTAGGTATGTTGATAATCCTGCTGATTCTTGGTCCCAGCAGCAGACCCAGGATCAATATAAAAACAGAACCTATAAGCCCGCCAGCCAGAACGGCATGGAATAATTCGGGGCTGTTTCTTATAAACATAGGGCCTGGCTGCAGGCCGTGAATATAAAATACCGACAGTATAATTGCAGTAACTGCATCTCCGGGAACGGCAAGGGTCAGCATAGGTATGAATGCACCGCCTATGCAGGCATTGTTGGCTGTTTCGCTGGCCACGATTCCTTCGACCTGGCCTTCCCCGAAAGGAACATCCGGGTTTTTTACGATTCTCTTAGCCTCACCGTAGGCTAAAAAAGCAGCAACAGGCCCTCCTGCCCCGGGAAGCGCACCGACCAGGGTGCCGATTACGGCATAATAAATTGAACGAAAGAAATGTTTAAACATATCCTTTAGTTTTACAACAGTTCTGACCATATTTGAAACCTCAGATTTTAAAAAACCATCGGAAATAACACTTAGTACTTCATTAAAACCAAATAAGCCGACCAATGCAGGAACTATGTTGATACCTGCCTGGAGATCATAGATGCCAAAGGTCATCCGGGGAGTACCCATTACTGAGTCTATCCCTATCGTGCTCATAATCAAGCCCAGCATGGCACTGATAAGCCCTTTTGAAAAGCTCTTGGCAGTCAGGGAACCGACAGCAGCCAGTCCAAAGAGAGCTATGAGAAAATAATCCATTGGAGTAAATTTTAGTGCTATATCAGATATTGGCTTGGCAGCAAGCCATAAAACCACAAAACCGAACAGAGTACCGATAAATGAATAAACAGTAGCATATTTCAGCGCTTTATATGCTTCTCCCCGTTTGGCAAGGGGATATCCGTCCAAGGTAGTAACCACCGATGAGGGGGCACCGGGAATGTTAATAAGAATGGCGGAGATTGCACCGGAAAATACTCCTACCGTATAAACACCCATGATTGTGGCTATGGCGTCTCCGGTGTTCCAGGAATATGTGATTGATACAAGCAGAGCTGTTGCCATGGATACAGAAAGGCCCGGGATAGCGCCCACAAACAGACCTGCTACCGACCCAATGAATACCATCCAGATAAAATGAAAATCCCAAAAATAAGATATTACATCAAAAAAACCTGACATATATACTCACCTCCTATGGCAGCATGACGTGCAGCATAACGCCGAATATTATATAAATTGAAACAGAAAATAGAACAGAGATTATTGCTATCAGCCATATCCTGCGCTCACCCAGATGGAGAAACAGAGCAACTAAAAATAGAATAGTCGAAGGAATAAACTTGAGGAATCTCATGGTTCCAAAATAGGCAACGGATACGCCTATGGTAAATAAAACGTCTTTCCAATGAATTGCAGCTTTCTTCCGACTTTTTTCTCCTGATTTAATCTGACGTATACCATCAGAAAAAAGTGAAAAGGATAAGGCTCCTATGAAGACGGCAATCAGTACGGGGAAAAGGTACGGAGACAGCTTCCACTCCAGTTTGGCCGTACTGTAGTGATTAATCAGTGAATAAACCATCAGTGCCGCCGCAAGCATGAAGAATAAAACGGCGTCCTGAATATTACTATTGCGTAAATAATCTTTCTTCCTGTTTTCTTCCATATTATAGTCTTCCACCTTTATAAAATTTGAAGCGGAAACCGCCGGCATTGATTCTGCCAGCGGTTTGCCACAACTGCAAAAGCTCCATGTCATGAAAAATAAATTAAATTAAGGTCTTGGAATATTGAATTTTTCAGGGCTGAACTTGCTTGCTCCGGCATCATAAAGTAGCCAGCTTACAAGAGATTCCCACTCAGAAAAGAACTTATTTGCGGAAGCCTCATCGGGATATTTTTCATACAGCTTCTCCAAACAATTCTTGGCGACATAATCCTTCCATTCCTGCTCCTGTATAGCTTTAGCAGCTGCCTCCTTCAGGATCTCCTGAATTTCTGCCGGAACATCCTTGTCAACCAGCAGGGACAGCGGAGTAAAAGGAGTACCGAAATATTTTTCGGAACCGGGAATTACTTCTGAGAAAGTCGGAACATCAGGGTATTTATCAAGCCGATCCACTGCAGAAATACCCAAGAGCTTTAAATCACCGCTTTCTATATAGCTTGTAACCGTAGAGAAGTTCGAATTTGTGAAATCCACCTGATCACCAAGAACAGCGACAATGCAGTCACTCCCTCCGGCATAAGCAGTCAGTGCCGCCTCCAGGCCCAGCTTGTTATAAATAAGGCTCTGTACATGACCGGAACCTCCGGGGCCGGTATAGGACATCTTCACTTTGCCCGGACGGGCTTTCATATCATCAACCAGATCCTTAAGAGTATTATACTTGGAATTCTTATTCACTACAATAACCTTCGGATCGTTTACCGTAACCATAATGGGTGAAAAGTCGGCATAGCTCATTTCTGAAAGTCCCATGACCCTCTGTGTTCCCAGGGACTCAGCAGTAAATAAGATAGTATAGCCGTCAGGCTCGGCATCAAGAACAGTCTTGGCACCTACTGCTCCGGAAGCTCCGCCCTGGTTTTGTACAGTGATGGATTGCCCCAGGAACTTCTCCATCTGGATCGCCAGCTGCCTTCCTGTCAGGTCGGTAGTCCCCCCTGCTCCATAAGGAACAATCATTGTGATTGGCTTCTTCGGGTATTCAGGCTTTGGTTCTTCCGCAGGAGCGGAGGCGCTTGGTTCGGGGGCTTTGGCATCATTGCCGGAACATGCAACCATAGTAAAAACCAGACATAAAACCAGAGCAAGTAAAAAAACAGACCTCAGTTTCATTGTTACACCCTCCAATTTTTTATTTATTTAAGTTCTGATAGAACAATTGTTGCATTGTATAAGAGATAGTGTCAAGGAATCTATATCCTATCCCATTTTTCGTCTATATCGGTAACTGATCTGTACCCCTTTGCCATAATTATGGCATCCAGTATTGCTATTCTGACCATTGCCTCACATACCGGATAAATTCTTGGAAGTAACGATGCATCCCTGCGGGTTATCGGCGACAGAGTTTCCACTTCCATTTTTTCAACGTTTACTGCATTTTGAGCTACTGATACTGTTGGTGTAGGTTTGACCGCAAGCTTTATTCTGATTTCTTCCCCATTGGAGATTCCGCCCAGGAACCCTCCGGCATTATTCGTACTGAACCTTACCCTTCCGGTTGTCTTATCCACGTAGGATTCGTCATTTGATTCCGATCCCAGCATATTTGCCATATCAAAGCCTGCACCAAACTCTATCCCTTTTATGGCACCGATTGACATTAATCCATGAGCTATTGTAGCCTCCAGCTTATCGAATACCGGTTCACCCAGCCCTGCCGGAACTCCTTTTGCTATTATTTCGACAATACCGCCGCAGGTTTCTCCGGCAGCTTTTACTTTTAGTATATCTTCTATCATTTTAGGAGCTGTTTCCAGGTCAGGGCAGTTCAGTTCATTTTTTCTGTAATTCTCTTTTGCCGTCTCATAGGTAATCGGTTTTGCCTTTATTCCATGTGATGCGCTGATAAAGCCAATAACATCTATACCCATTTTATCCAGTACCAGTTTTGCTACGGCTCCTCCGGCAACCCTGCTTGCAGTTTCTCTTCCCGAAGCCCTTCCGGCTCCTACCCAATCGGAATATTGTCCATATTTTTTGAAATAGGTGTATTCGGCATGTCCTGGCCTAATGACGTCTTTATACTCTCTATACTGCTCTATATGGACATCTTCAATGTCATTGTTCGGTATTACTATACCGATTGGTGCCCCGGTTGATAAATCATTTTCCATTACTCCTGAAAAAATATAAACCTTATCCTTTTCCAGCCTTGGTGAGTCAAGGGGAGTCTGTCCGGGTTTCCTTTTGTCCAGTTCAACCTGAATATCCTCCGCTGTTATTCTTATACCGGCAGGAACACCGTCAACAATTGTAATCAGGCCTCCGAAAAGCTCTTTCGGTATGTTTGAATTCTTTCTGAATCCTCCGGAATATGATTCTCCCGCCGTTGTTACCCTGAACATTCGCCCGAAAGTATTTCCCATCATAATGAATCTCCTCCTTATTCTTCTAAAACAATGTTTGCACCAATCTTATTCATCAGTTCAAAAAATCTCGGAAAAGATACAGAGGCACACTGAGCATCCCTGACCTTGGTCTCTCCTTTTGCAAAAAGTCCCGCAACAGTTAAAGCCATTGCCACTCTGTGATCATCATAGCTGTCCACATTGGCGCCGGTAAGGGCTTTTCCTCCATTTACAATCATATAGTCAGATCCTGTTTCAATATCAGCACCCAGCTTTTTCAGTTCATTTTCCATTACGCCTACTCTGTCCGTTTCCTTTACGCGAACATGAGCAAGATTAATGAATGTGGTCTTGCCTTTTGCAAAACATGCAGCTACGGAGAGCGCAGGAAGGGAGTCGGGGATATCGTTCAAATCTATTGTCAAACCTCCACGCAGGGGAGTACCGCCTTTTATAACCATGCGTTTATTCTTTGAGTCCTTAGTAATGTCAGCTCCCATAGCAATCAGATGGTCAACCACTGCTTTGTCCCCCTGGCAGTCATCAAAATCCACTCCCGATATTACAACCTCAGAAGGGGTGGTGACTGCAGCAACCAGCGGAAATGCAACGCCCGACCAGTCACTGGGCACTGTAGAATCTACGGCTTTATAAGATTGGTTCCCTTTTACGGCAAAGTATTTGTAGTCCTGTGAAGCCTCACTTGGTACTACTCCATAAAGCTTCATCCAGTCAAGAGTCATTTGAAGATAAGGTTTCTCAAGAGGATTTTCAACGATTATTTCCGTATCTCCTTCAGCAAGCGGAGATGAAAGAAGAATGCTTGATATGAACTGAGAGTTGAAACCGCTGAAGCTCACTCTTCCGCCCCGCATCTTACCCCCTATTACAACCGGAGGAGCAACGGCACCGGGCCTTGTGAGAAAAGCCTGTGCACCTAATTCATTTAGAGCATCGGCCAGAGGTTTGATAGGCCTGCGGCGAATCTGATGGTCACCGGTAATAAATGTATATCCGTCAAGCAAAGCAGCCATTGAAGCCACAAAGGTCGTGGTTGTACCTGAATTTTTGGTATCTATGAAGTTTTCAGGAACATGCAGTTTTTTCCCCTTTCCCTCCACTATCCAGACTCCGGGCTCTTCTATTACCTCTGCGCCAAAGGCACGGGCGGCATTTAAAGCACTTAGGCCGTCATCACTGGTAAGGGGATTATTAATAACAGATTTTCCTTCAGCCATAGCTGCTAACAATACTGAACGAATCGTATGGCTTTTAGAGCCCGGGACAATGACCTCACCGTGAAGTGAAGCTTTTCTTGAAATTGAATACATGTGTACCCTCCTTTCTTTTTAACATTATTCTTTTCTATTTATCAGGCAGAACACTACTCCTCCAATAATAAGAATTGCTCCGAAAACGAAATTCCTGTTAATCCTTTCTCCCAAAAATAGCCAGCCGAGCAAGACCGCAACAACAGGCTGTACCGGATAGAATAGTGAACAGGTTCCTGCTTCTATCATTGATAAGCTTTTATTCCACAGAACATGGGCCAAACCGGTACAAACGAGCCCCATATAAACCAGAGAAAGAATCACTTCCCAACTGAACTGGATATCAGAAATCGTCATAATTTCGTAGGCTGAAACCGGTAAAGTACATGCAGCTCCAATAAGTATGCCATATACAGTAATCTGAAAAGGATCGTACTTCTGGGTAATCTGTCTGATTACAACAGTTACAAATGACCATAAAATTATAGAGCATATAGAAGCCAAAATCCCCAATGCCTTCCCGCTTCCATCCACATCGCCTGCAATAATAAAGACACCATATAGAGCTGAAGCAATACATAAGATTTTAACAACAGTTAATTTCTCCTTCAAAATTATTGCTGCAAATATTGTAATGGTAATAGGATTCATAGAATTAATCAGCGATGCAAGAGATGCATTTGATAGTTTTGTCCCCAAAAATTGTACTGCCGTTGTTAAAAAATAACCTGCAAATCCTATCAGAATTATATATTTGTAATCCTTATATTCAATTTTTTCAGGCTTTCTTCTTTTAAGTATGATTAACAAGGCGGCTCCGGCAATGGCATTTCGTAAAAATGAAACAGTAAACACCGGAATCTTTCCTAATACGAATTTGCTGACGACATATAAGCTTCCCCATGCACAAAATGTTATCAGTAAATACAAATATGCTATTTTTGTTTTCTTATCCGCCACAGAATCTATCATTTTATTCCCCAAAAATTTCTTTCTTTATTAAATCCACAGGCATATCCCGTCCGGTCCAAATTTTAAAAGCAATAGCCCCCTGCCAAATAAGCATGCCCAATCCGTTCATAGTCCTGCAGCCGGCCTCCTCAGCAATTGAGATGAGTTTTGTTTTCGGCGGGTCATATATTATATCCGCAACAAACAATCCTCTGTGCAGGGTTTCAGGAAATGTTACTATACTTTGATCTATCGCATTCTTCATTCCCAGCGAAGTACAGTTAACCAACAAGGCAGCATCTTTCAATTCCTCTTTAAGAACTGTTTCATTCATCTCCGCAGCCCTGGCCCTGCAAGAAGCAATATTGCTGTTAATAGTGCTCACAATTTTCTCAGCGGTACTTAAGGTTCTGTTAAACATTATAATTTCACCGGCACCATCAAAGGCCAATTGAATTGCAATTGCCCTTGCCGCTCCACCGGCACCTGCGATTACAATTTTCTTTTTCTCGAAATCCACCCCGGCTTCCTGTAATGCCTTAACAAATCCCATGCCATCAGTATTATATCCTATTAATCTACCATTCTCATTCTTAACTGTATTAACCGAACCAATAATCTTAACTTCCTCAGATACTTCATCCAGCAGCTGGACAACCTTGTTCTTATGAGGCATTGTTACATTGAAGCCTATAGCATCAAGAACCTTCAAAGCATTCAATGCTTCTTCAAGACGGCTGTCTTCTACTTCAAAAGCCAAATATACATTATCCAGATTCAGTGCCTCAAATGCAGTATTATGAATCTTCGGGGATTTACTATGCTTGACCGGATATCCAAGCAGTCCGGCAAGGGAAGTACTTCCTTTAATTCTATCAGCCATTTGAAATGTCCTTTCTACCTTAACAAGGTTTTCATTGAAGCTCTTAGTTCAGCTATTGGAATCTGTCCAGGTGCAGAGGTTTTCTCACTGGCTCCGAAGGTCAGATCCGATCCGAATATTCCTCCTGCTATCCTGCTGATTACACCAATATTGCCCATTGACATTGTTATTAATGGTGTGTCAGGCATCTCTCTGCGTATTCTAAGTGTGGCCATAAGCAGATTTAATACATCCTCCTCAGATTTCGGCATTACAGCTATCTTGGCTATGTCGGCTCCGCAAGCAACCTGCTGCCGCGCTAAATCTGTCAAAAACTCCACCGGAGGCGTTTCCTGAAAATTATGATATGATATTATCAGCGGTATATGGTATTTGTCAGCAGCTGCCTTAATTTTATCAATATTTTTTTTACCGCTTATAAGCTCTATATCTATAGTATCCGCTTCTCCCGTATTTATGGCCTGTTTTATTATTTCATAACGTAAATCATCATCAACTTTTTGGAATCCGCCTTCCAGGCTGCTTCTGAATGTGAATATCAGCGGCACTTCCTTGATAATGCCTCTAAGTGTTTTAAGCGCTTTTTTTACTTTTACAATGTCACATACATCTTTATAACAATCAGCCCGCCATTCTATTATATCAGGATGTAATTCCACTATTTTCCCTGCCGCTTGTTCCAGTTCCTTTTCCTCTTCTGCTACAATAGGTATGCATATCAACGGATCATTTCCGCCTATGACTTCTCCCCTTAGGCTTACAGGTTTCCTTGGCTGCAGTCTCATGCCATTCTTCCTCCTTCAGCTGCAATAATTATTTAGCAGATTTATTTTCCCCAAAATATCAATTTAAATATGAAGTGAAATCATTATCTAGTTCCATCTGATGGTACTTGTATTTTACTAGTGGAACTTAAGTCCAGATTATCACCTTTATTACATACTGTCAATATAATTCCATTCTCCTAATAAAAAAAATAAGCCCGAAATATTTCAGGCCTCATACTTATTCAAAATCCTTTTCCGTCATTACCACAATTTCATTGTCTAATAAAAGCTGCGCTGTCACACCGTTTCCCTCTTTAAACTTTCCGGAAAAAGTCCCGTCATATATGATTCCGCAGCCGCAGGAGGGGCTTCTTGCTTTCAGCACCGCTAACGAGCAGGAGTTCTGCTTTGCCAGAGCAAGAGTCTCTTTGGCACCTTTTATGAAATTCGCCGTTACATCTTCTCCTATTTTGTTCATGACCCTTGCTTTTCCTTCCAGAACTTCCTTCCCCCCACCGTTTTGTATCTCGCAGGGTTCCCTGGGTGTCGGCAAGCCGCCCAGTTCTTCAGGACAAACAGGTATGATGCAGTTCTCCCTTTTAAGATCCAGCAGCTTGGGAGTATAATTGTTCCCCCCGTTGTATTTGCAGTTTGTGCCCAACAGGCATGCACTAACAAGTATATTCATCCAATCACTTCCGTTATTTTATTTCTACTATGGTAGCCCCTATGCCTCCTTCACCAAAACCACCGCTTCTGTAAGACTTTACATGGCTGTGGCTTTTTAAGAGCTGCATTATGCCTGCTCTTAGAACCCCTGTGCCCTTTCCGTGAATTATAGTAACCTGGGGCAGGTTGCCCAGGTATGCGTCATCCAGGTATTTATCCACATTCATCAGGGCTTCATCAAGAGTCTGCCCCCTCAAATCTATCTGTGAAGCAACAGTCATTGCCTTTGCAGAGCTCACCTTGACACCGGAACTCCTCTTGGGTTTTTCCTTTTCTTCTTCAGCTGCTGTCAGATTGTTTACGTTTACATTTATTTTCATTATACCTGCCTGCACCGTCAGATTCCCGTCCTCATCAGGAAGTGTAAGAACGCTTCCCGTCCGGTCAAGATTGATTATCTTCACGGCCATGCCTATCCTTATGTCCTTTAACGGTGCGATGCCGGATTTTTTGAACAATGATTCCCCGATTTTTTCTTCCATATCATTCTCGCGTTGTCTCAGCTTCATCCTGGATTTTTCAATCATTGCCGCTTTTTCTTCATTTTCTTTCCAAATAGCATCTTGGAGTTCCCGGATAAGCTCCCCTGCTTCCTCCTTTGATCTTCGGACTATTTCAAGTGCTTCATTGCGAGCCTCCCTTATAATTCTATCCTTTTGAGCTTCAAGCTTTTCAAGCCTTCTGTCCATTTCCGACTTTTCTTTTTCCAGCTCAAATTTCAGCCTGGAAGCAATATCCCGTTCTTCTTCGGCCTTCCTTTTGTCCTCTTCAAGGCTTCTTATCAAGTCTTCAAACTTTACATCATCCTGAGAGATGAATTCCTTTGCCCTCTTTATTATTTCTTCTGAAAGCCCAAGCTTTCTGGATATTTCGAAGGCATTTGACTTTCCCGGTATGCCAATTAATAGCCTGTAAGTCGGCCTTAAAGTAGCTACGTCGAATTCCACGCTTGCATTGCAGATTCCTTCGGTAGTAAGGGCATATATCTTCAGTTCGCTATAATGTGTGGTGGCAGCAGTCCTTATATTCTTTTTGTGCAGCAGCTCCAGTATGGACATTGCCAGTGCAGCACCTTCCGTTGGATCCGTACCCGCACCCAGCTCGTCAAACAACACCAGAGAATTTGGGGTGACATGCTCAAGAATGGACACTATATTAGTCATATGGGAAGAAAAAGTACTGAGACTCTGTTCTATACTCTGCTCGTCCCCGATATCCGCAAATACCTCATCAAAAACAGCCACTTCACTGTAGTCATTTGCCGGAATGTGAAGCCCGGACTGGGCCATAAGCGTCAGGAGCCCTATAGTCTTTAATGTGACAGTTTTTCCCCCTGTATTCGGCCCCGTAATGACCAGAGTATTGAAGGTTTCTCCCATGTATATGTCTATGGGGACCACGGACTCGGCCTTTAACAAAGGATGCCTTGCTTTCTTTATGTTTATTATACCCTTGCTGTTGACCCTTGGCTCGGTGCACCTGAACTCCAGAGAAAACCTGGCTTTTGCAAATATGAAATCCAATGTCGCCAGTATCTCCATATTGGTCTTGATACTGTCATACTTCTCATCAACAAGTGCAGTAAGCTCTCTCAGGATCCTTTCTATTTCATTCTCTTCATCCAGCTTCAGCTTCTTTATATCATTATTCATCTCCACTATTGCCATAGGTTCAATAAAAAGAGTTGCACCGCTGGCTGACTGGTCATGGACTATACCGGGTATATTTGCTCTGAATTCCTGCTTTACCGGTATGACATGGCGGTCTCCTCTTACAGTTATGATCGGCTCCTGAAGATACTTCTGGTAAGCTGAAGATGAAATCATATGGTTCAGCTT
>Ga0116186_1001063_pt1 | contig 29514 bp, 18 predicted proteins | sample AD_JPNNA4_MetaG_FD_89806 | JGI IMG/M metagenome (GOLD analysis project Ga0116186, IMG submission 89806) | Active sludge microbial communities of municipal wastewater-treating anaerobic digesters from Japan - AD_JPNNA4_MetaG | ecosystem: Engineered > Bioreactor > Anaerobic > Digestate | place...
ATACCAATACTGCCTTGTTTACATTACTAAGTAAGAATGGTGTGGTGATGGGGAATAAGTATTATTATATTGAAGTAAGCTATGATGCAGCCAAAATTCAGGTAAGTGGGGTTCAAAATACTTATGCTCCGATAGAAAATTTCCAACATACTTATACGAATATCACTACTGAGATGCAGCCTGTTACTTATAAGTTTACCCCTGTATTTAATAATCCAAAAGGAAATGACCCTGCAGATTTTAGCTGTGCCGGAGTTGACACAACATTTACCAGATATATACTGCCAACTTTAAAAGCTGAGCTGACTGCAAAAGAATATGTTGGAGGTTGGAACGAACCTTGTTTTGGAGATGCTAAGGGTGAGATTTATGTTAAACTGACCGGAGGGATGACCAAATATTCTACCCCAATGAGCCCTTTATCAGCCAGTTATGTTTGGAAAAAGAACGATAATAATTTTATAACAACTTCAGATACCACAATAAAGAATTTGACTATTGGTAATTATCGGGTTGATATTACTGACACTCATGGATGTTTGGCAAATGGGTCAATTACCTTAATTCAACCTGAAAAACTTATAGCTTCATATATTAAAGTATCAGAAGCTGAGTGTACAGCTCTTGAAAAAGGTATGATTGTTGCCAGACAGAGCGGAGGGACTCCAGATTACACCTATCTGTGGTTACGAGGTACGCTCCCTTATAGTACAAATGATACCATTGATAAGCTTTCTATTGGCGATTATACGATTATAATAACTGATGCCAATGCTTGTAAAGCGTCTGCTGTTGCTTTTTTCCGCCCATCGCAGGGAGGGTTAAATGTTTCAACCAATCCGGCTTATTATGGAGAATATAACATTAGCTGTCCGGGCAAATCTGATGGGGCATTTACCCCTTACCAGTATCCTTCAGATGCAAACATTCAATATACTTATGAATGGTCAAAATTAAATGAAAATACAGGTTTGTTTACTGTTATTTATTCTGGGCCACAAGGTTCGATATCCGGGCTAAGTAAGGGGGTTTATAAATTGTTTGTCAAGAATAGTCTTGGCTGTACTTCATTCCCCAAAACAGATACTTTGAAAGAACCTTCGAGAGTTACAATTAACCCTCTTGTTTCTAAACCGTATGAAAATGAAGTTTTTGGGGTTTCTTGTCATAACAGTAAAGATGGCTCTATACAGCTTAACCCTGAAGGGGGGCATGGTACATACCAGTATTTCTGGACAGATTCTACTGGTACATTCTCGGCTTCAACAAAAGATATAGCTAATCTTGACGCTGGTAAATATTACCTCAGGTTGGCTGATACTTCTTTACGTAATACGGGTAAAATTTATATGCACATGCATTGCGATTATTATGATACCATTGTTTTGACAAAGCCAGCAAAGCTTGTGGTTGATCATCGTCAATCAGATTACAACGGATATGGCATTGATTGTAATGGAAGCAATACAGGTTATGCTAAAGCACTGGCTAATGGCGGCTTTGGAAAATATTCATACACTTGGTCCAAAGTGGGTATTGGCAATCTGCCTTTTTCAGGTGACAGTATATCTAAACTTGCTGCAGGTCAATATGTTTTGACAGTTGGCTATGGCAAGGGTTGTAATGAAAAAGATACATTTGAGCTTACTCAACCTCTGCCATTGAGCAATAATGCATTCTTAAGCAATTATAACGATTCCAATATATCGTGTTTTGGCTTAAAAGATGGTTTTATACATACTACAATTAGTCAGGGAGTGCCTGGTTATACTTATAATTGGCAAAACCTCCCGTCCAATGTAACAATTGGCACTTCAAATAATCTCGATAATATTGGGGCAGGCAACTATAAACTTACCGTCAGGGATAAAAATAATTGTAGCCATGTTTGGAATTACCATTTGAGCGAACCTGATAAACTGGGAGCTTCTATTACTTCAATCCGTCAGACTTGCAATGGTGTAAAAGATGGTAAAGCCTTTATTAGTAATGCTTTTGGAGGGATTAAGCCATATATGTACAAATGGCTAAACGGATCTTACGATACTGTTTCTTCAGTCAATAATCTTGTTGAAGGTTCATATAATGTTGTGATGCAGGATAAAAATGGATGTTTTGTTAATCTTCCATTTACTATACTTGAGCCTAATCCGCTGAATGTAGAACTTGTCATCCAGTCAGATTACAACAGTCGCAGTATTAGTTGCTACAATGCCTCTGATGCAAAGCTTTATGCCAATGTTATGGGAGGGACTCGTCCGTATATCTATCATTGGTCACGTCTGGATAATATTGTTCAAAATTTCAGCAGCGACTCTGTGCAATATGGCTTGTCAGCCGGTAAATATGGCGTTATTGTCAGCGACTCGTCCAATTGTCACGGCAGCTCTACTATTACAATAACCCAGCCTGATAGTCTGCAAATGAGTCTTGACCTTACCAATGTAAACTGCTATTTAGGCGATGACGGAAAGGCAAGAGCTACTGTCATTGGTGGTACAAGGCCATATCGTTTTATGTGGAATTTTGTCGAAGGGGACAGCCTGGCTGAAGGGTTACGTGCAGGTAACTTCAATGTAGATGTATATGATGCCAATAATTGTTACAAAAATGGGAAGTTTGTGTTGACACAGCCTGATTCGCTGCGATTAACAGTTTCTGTAAAAACTGACCCGTATTGTCCTGCCACTTTTGATGGACAACTTAAAGTTGAATCTGCTGGCGGCGTTGCCCCATATCAGTTCAACTGGAATACCGGAAGTACTTCAGATGCGTTGTATGATATTCAACAAGGTCAATATTTGGTTACTGTTACAGATGCACATTCATGCACCCAAACCATGGCTATTGAGCTGAAAGCTAAAAACAATGATTGTGTCAGCATCCCATTGGCATTTTCGCCAAATAAAGATGGATATAACGAAAAATGGAATATCTTGGCCGGAGATCCTCGAAATTACCAAATATTATCTGAGCTTTATCCCAAGGCAGTTGTTGAAATCTACAATCGTTGGGGGACATTGGTTTATCGCTCTGAACGCGGATATAAAGAAGAATGGGATGGACGTTCAAATATGAAAATGGACCTGCCAATGGATTCATACTATTACTCTATTGATTTAGGCAATGGATCGCCCAAGATTGTTGGTATTGTTTCAATAATCCGATAGCAAATAATCATTATTAGCTAAAAGGCATTACTTTTGTATTTGTACTTGACTGATTTTTAGAATTATGTCGTAGTACTGAAAATGTTATATTTTATCAGTTAAGAATAGATTCTTTAAAGAATGCCTAAAAAGCACTTTCTGATATTACTATTAATAGGCATCCCATTGCTTGTAAAAAGCCAACAAACAGCTGTTTACAGCCAATATATGGACAATGCCTTTGTTTTTAATTCTGCCTTGGCTGGAGATGTTGGGCTCACAAAGTTTAGCCTTATATCTAAACAACAATGGATGGGAATGGATTTGGCCCCCCGCACTTTTTCATTAAGTGCCCAAACCCGTTTGTTGCTCCGTAAGTTTCAGATTAAATCCAGGCCATTAAAAAAAAATAAAATGTTGGCTACCAGAAGTGGGCGTGTTGGCGTGGGGTTAAATGTTACAAACGACCGAAATGGTTATTTTCAAAATACAACTTTAACAGGGTCATACGCTTATCATATCCCTTTTACCAACAGTCAGCTTTCATTGGGCCTTTCGGGTAGCTTATCGCAGTTGAAAATTGATAAAAGCGGTATTGTTTTTCGCGAGGCGGGCGACCCAAAAGAAGCATTTGTCGAAGAACCTGCTTATGCCCCTGATATTGGTGTGGGCATACAATACAAAGATTTTGAATCATATTATTTTGGTTTTTCTATATCGAACATTATTCAGACAAATATCAGGTTTGGCAATACCACACTGAATTACAATCTTAAGCGGCATTATTATTTAATGGCCGGTTACAGGAAAAGTTTTACCAATACATCGTATATTGATTTAACTACTTTGGCAAAATCTACCGAGCTGCTGATGCCTCAAATTGACCTTTCTGCTAAAGTTGTTATTAAAGAATTATACTGGCTTGGATTGTCATATCGATCAACTACCACTGCCATATTCCTGGCCGGGGTGTATTTTCGCAATTTTCTTGTTGGCTATGCTTTTGATTATGATTTCAATTCTTTTAATAAAGTAACAGTAGGTTCGCATGAATTGAACCTTTCCTTATGGTTTGGTGATTCTTCGCGCAGATACAAATGGATACGAAGATTTTAAGATGGTTTGGTTTATTTTGTGCTCACCGGCAATTCAATTATCATTGTAGTTCCTGTGTTTTCATTAGATTCTGCGCTTATGTTCCCTCCCAGCTCTTTGATGATTTTGTATGTAATAGCTAAGCCTAAACCAGTTCCTTTTCCTGGGTCTTTGGTAGTGAAAAAAGGATCGAATATTTTTCCAAGATATTCTTGCTTTATACCTTTGCCGGTATCTTTGACAGAAATTGTCAACAGGTTATTTTCAACGCTTGTGGTAATGGTAATCTCTCCATTCTTTTCAATTGCCTGAGCTGCATTGGAGATAATGTTTAAAAACGCTTGGTGCAATTTTCCTTCGTTGGCCAAAAGCCTGAAAGGTTGAGTTGTGTATTGTTTTGTTATCGAGGCTTTATATTTAATGGTATTTTGGAGCATCACCAGGCAGTTGTCAAGGATAAAGTGAATATCGCATAGCTCATCGTTTGTCCCACTTTGCCTGCTGAAACGGCCAAGGCTGTTTACAATCTTCGAAACACGCTCAACACCAGTATTGATGGCATTGAACAGGGTGGTGGTTTCTTTTGTGTTGTTTTGGTAATTTTCTTGTAAATAGTTTTCTAAAGCTACAACACCTCCCTGGATAAAGTTGAGCGGATTGTTAATTTCGTGGGCTACACCAGCTGCCAGTACCCCGAGAGAGGCCATTTTTTCTGACTCAATAAGTTGCAATTGGGCTTTTTGTAGATTTTTTAATGCTTCTTCAAGTTCTTCACGTTGTTGCAAAAGTACTTCATTGGTTGATGAAAGCTCTTCATTGGCAGCTGCGAGTTCTTCGTTTGCAGTAGCAAGTTCTTCAGTACGTTCCTGTACAAGCATCTCGAGGTTTTTACGGTAATTTTCTAATTCATCTTCTATTTTCTTTTTTTCGGTGACATTTACTGAGGTACATAGCAGATACGGCTCATTATTCATCTGAATAACTTTGGCAGAGAAATAAATATAGAGCCTGGTAGTTTTTTTTATGGTCACTTCCATTTCTACATTTTCTATGTGTCCTTGTGCAAAAAGTAATTTTTTCTGTTCTTGCGGATTTTCGTATTTAGTAATTATATCAAGTTCTGTTGCTGTTTTACCTATAATTTCTTCTGGCGAATATCCCATACTTTGGCAAAATACTTTATTCACCATCACATAACGTTCCTGTAAATCTGTAACCATCACTGAATAGGGGAGAAACTCTATCAGCGCCTTAAATCGTTCTTCGCTTTGTTTTAACGCTTCCTCGGCTTTTTTGCGCTCAGTTATGTCAACAAGGCTGAACAAAGTGCTGGTTTTTTGAATTGAGGCCCCTATGAGCATATAATGCCCTTGGCCCTTTTTGTCTGTCACATAATATTCATCTGGTGATATATCCTGGCCATTGGCAATGGCTCTTTTGGTTTTTTGGCCCCATTGAAAAACTATTTCTTTGCGATAGTCTTTGTTGGGATAGGCTTTTTTCCACCATATATCTAAAGATGGCAAATCTTCTATGGTATAGCCGAGCGTATTGATAAACGTATTGTTTATCCCTTTGATATCGCCTTTATCATTGATGAAGGCCAGAGCTACCGGAGCATTGTAAAACAATTGTTTAAAACGCTCTTCGCTTATAAGCAATGCTTCTTCTGCATTTTTGCGTTGGGTAATGTCAAGTATCAATCCATCAAGATATTCTACTTGGCCACTGTCTTTGTATATAGCCCTGCCTTTTTCATTTACCCACAGGATGTGCTTGTCTTTGTGTATTATCCTGTACTCTGTTTCCCATGATGTTTTGTTTTTTACTGCTTTTTCAATAGTACTTATTACTTTATCGTTATCCTCAGGGTGAATAATGTTTGAAAAAGAAAATTTATTGTTGTTTATGAAATTTTGTGCGGTATAACCACACAATTTCTCAGTTTCGGGACTCATGTACTGTATGGTAAGGTTTTTGTCAAAAAGGCATCGGTAAACAATGCCTGGTATATTATCTACCAGCGATTGAAACTGGTCGCGGCTTTTCTTGATCTCGTCTTCAAAATGCACACGTTCTGTCATATCGGTAATAACTCCACGGAAACCAACAGGCTTTGAATCGTGGTAAATTACACTGGTAAAAATCTGAACAGGAAAAATAGTGCCATCTTTGCGCATGGCACGGTACAAGTTACCTGTTGTAGGAGTGCCTTTAATGATTTTTTGAATGTTATTCAGCGTTCTCTGCCTGTCGTCAGGGTGTATGGTATTTATTACATTCAACCCTTGCCGGAAGTCTTCTTCGTTATAGCCAAATTGTTTGAACCCGTTCTGGTTTACATAAGTCAGTTTGCCCGAGAGTTCTGCTTCAAAAACGGTTTGTGGCAGCAATTCTGTTATTTCACGGTATTTTTTTTCGCTTTGCAAAAGCATTTCTTCAGCTAAAACCCGGGTTCTAAGGTCTTCGTTGGCTTTTTGAAGTGAAATGCTGTGTATCCGCAGGTTGTTGTATGCCAGGATGCCTGCAATAATTAGGGTAATTGAATTATCGGAGATGTAATCGTAGGCATAAATTGATAAATGCGGATTTTGACTAAAAAAAACATATACAAATATGCCAAAAGTTAACAGGTTGGCAATGGTGTATAAAAAGATATCCCATTTTTTGTAAAAAGAAAATATAGGCAGGGCCAAAAAAACAAGCAAAATGTAAACAACAGTATCTAAGCGGGTAACAGAGTTGCTTGTGTCCAAAAACATCACAACCCAGATACAAACAAATGTAAGTATCAAAATTGCCTGTGAGACAATTTTATAAAACCCTTTGATTAAAAGGGCCAAACTTATGCAGAATGTCAATAATAGTGAAACTTCAACCATGATAACTGGCCATTTAAGGGCATGGTCTTCAGTTGTTTTGAGTTGAATAAACCCTGTTGTTACAATAATGATTGTTTGTAAAATGATAAAGGAAACAAGAAGCAGAAAGATGAACTTTATTTTCATCTGGGTGGCAAAATCTTCTTTTGAGTATTTTTTCAATACTGTAAATAAATGAAAATTGTCATTGTGCTTCTTTTCTCCCACAGCCAAAGTTTTTATTAAAGATAGCGATTTTTATTGATTTTTACAGATTTTGACAGCACAGCATTGATTGATATTTGTTGCTTCATGGATTAATGAAAATAGCATGAGTTTGGGCAAAATCTATAACAGCTCTTCATGGGCTTACAATGTAAGCTGGTTGAGAACAAAATTATTTGTGCCAGGAGTGGGGGCAAATCGTTAGGGCTGCCAATCCTGCCAAATACATCGTATGTTTACCCGAAGGTTTGCATTGTGCTGCATTGTTTAGCTCACTTCAAGCTTTTTCAGCAATATTTCCATGCCAGTACTGGCTTTCTCGGCTATAATTTCAAGGTTTTGTCGATAATGGGTATTAGCAGGCTTAGGGTCGATAAAAAAAATGGGCACTTCTGGTTTGACATAATCTACAATGCCGGCCGCAGGATAAACATTAAGCGAGGTACCAATGATAACAAAAATATCAGCTTCTTGCGTCAGTCCAATTGCCTCTTCCATGGCAGGTACTGCCTCGCCAAACCATACAATATGCGGACGCAATTGGCCGCCACGCGGACATTTATCGCCAGGTTTTATTTCTTTATAACCTATATCAACAATATAATTTGGGTCTTTTGTACTCCTTACTTTCGTTAGTTCTCCGTGCAAATGCAGGATATTCTTACTTCCGGCCCTTTCATGCAGGTTATCTACGTTCTGGGTAATAATGCTAACTTTAAAGTTATCTTCTAACTTTTTGAGCAACAGGTGGGCTTTGTTAGGTGCTGCTTGTTCAAGTTGTTTGCGGCGTTCATTATAAAAGCGCAACACCAATTCTTTGTTTTTGTACCACCCGTCAATACTGGCAACTTCCATCACATCGTATGTTTCCCAGAGGCCTCCGCTATCACGAAATGTCTTTAGCCCGCTTTCAGCGCTAATTCCCGATCCGGTAAGCACTACAATGTGTTTTTTAGATTTGCTGTGAGAATCAAACATCAATTAGCTTTTCAAAGGGTTTCTAAAATAATTGTACAGAAATCTTTTAAACAAATTTAGCTTAATTTTGAAAGCCATAAAACACAGAAATCATAATTTTGTTTAAATGGAATTTTTTATGATGTTGACAGCAAAACAGGTTATCTTGCTTGTTATCACAGGCCTTCTGGCTGGTATGGTATCAGGGGCCCTGGGGGTTGGCGGGGCTATTATTATCATCCCTTTTCTTGTTTTTTTTCTTGGGCTTAGTCAGCAGCAGGCCCAGGGCACCAGCCTGATGATATTGGTATTTCCGGTAGGTATTTTTGCTGTGATGAATTATGCCAAAAACGGTTATGTAAATTATCCTTTTGCCCTGATAGTCATACTGGCATTCTTGCTCGGTAGTTATATTGGTTCAGTTTTTGCTGTCAACCTGCCCGAAAAAGCACTACAAAAAGGCTTTGCCATATTGCTCCTTTTTATTGGAATAAAAATGTTACTTGGTAAATAAAATGAAAAATTATGATTAAACACGTTGTAAGCTGGAAGATTAAAGACGAACACGAAGGAATGAGCAAAACAGAAGTACTTGAAAAAATCAAGTCAATGCTGCTTGCCCTCAAAGGGAAAGTAGATGTGATAAGGACTATTGAGGTAGGAATTAACGACCCGTTAATTGATGCCAGCAACAATGACCTTGTGTTGATTGTAACCTTCGATAATGCTAAAGATTTAGATACTTATCAAAAACACCCTGAACATAAGCTTGTGGGTGCTTTTATTGGTGAAGTAAGGCTTTCCCGTTCCTGTGTTGACTTTGAATTTTAATGCCTGAACCATGTCGCAAACAGCATTATCAGTAGCCATTGTAACTTTTGCCTTCTTAGCTTACTTAAGTTTTCAAGGGAACAAAGCAATAATTGAGTTGCTCACCCGTAAATATGGGAATGAAGGAGGACAATGGCGGCATATTGTTGCTGTACGCCTGTTTGGGGCGCTTATCTTTGGCGGCACTTCGGTTATTTCTGCTTATGCTATTGGTTTTTCGGCCGGATATATTGGTATTGCCATTGCTCCAACTATGCTTTCACTAGTTTTTATTCTTTGTTTTGGAGTACTTATGGTTATTGTCAATTTTTTTGCTGCTCGTACAGATGGCAATCTTGCTATGTACCCACAAATAAGGATTGAAAAGTTTAGCACTTCTATACTTATTGTCAGTGCTGTAACTTGGTTATTATATCTTCTAGGATATGAGATAATGCTTCGGGGTTTTTTGTTTGCTTTTTGTATGGCCGAATTTGACCTGAAAAGCGCCATATTAATCAACATAAGCATTTATGCACTTATTCATTTGCCAAAAGGTATGAAGGAAACTATTGGTTCCTTGCCAATGGGAGCAGTATTATGTTACATAACCTATAAAACAGGGAGCATTTGGGCGGCCTTCTTTATACATGCTACGCTGGCATTGAGCAACGAATGGTTTTCCATTAAATATCATAAGCTATTATGGAAAAAGTAAAGGTTTTTGTTACCGGAGGAACTGGTTTTATTGGCATGCACCTGATAAAGCAGCTTTTAGACGAAGGCTTTGAGGTTCATGCTATTTATCGCAGCGAAAGCAAGATAGCCGGGATGAAACACAATGGTGTCACTTGGTTCAAAGGCGACATCCTTGATTTGGATGTATTGAAAACAGCTATGCAAGGCTGTTTGCAGGTTTATCATGTTGCGGCTTATGCCTCAGCCTGGGAAGAGAAACCGGGAGATTTTAAAAAATACAATGTCCAGGGAACCATTAATATTATTGAGACTGCCCGGGAAGCTAAGGTTGAAAAAATTGTGGTCACCTCTACAGCCGGGGTTTTTGGTCCTTCTATTGTAAAATTTATTGATGAACAGTCCATTTCGCCTTTGCCTCATTTTACAGGATATGAGCTATCAAAAGCTGAATCTGAGAACCTTATAGCCCAGTATGTTCAAAAAGGCATGAACATTGTTATTGTCAACCCCACCAGGGTTTTTGGACCGGGTTTACTAAGCGAAAGCAATTCGGTGACTATTTTAATTAAAAAATATATCAATGGCAAGTGGCACTTTGTTCCCGGCAATGGTAAAAGTATTGGCAATTATGCTTATGTAGAAGATGTTGCCAAAGGGCATATTCTGGCTATGAAAAATGGCAAAGCCGGTCAAAAATATATCCTTGGTGGTGAAAACCTTAGCTACAATGATATTTTTCAGCAATTAGACGCATTGACAGGAAAAAGATTTGCGAAATTTAGCATCCCGCTTTGGCTAATGCTTTTTGTTGCCCATTTTCTTTTGTTGTTGAACCGTTTGATAAAGCTAAAACCTGCCTTTACTCCTGCTCATGTGCGTAAATTCAATTATAACTGGGAGCTGAGCGTTGACAAGGCTGTTTCGCAACTTGGATACCAGGTTACCCCTTTTTCTCAGGCATTGAAAAAAACAGTAGAATACCTTAGTAAAACAAAATAACCATGAGTGAGAATACCCCAATTCAATATGAGCTAAAACGGATTAAACCTGTCTCCCTTGGCAAAGTAATAGCCTTGTGGTCTGCTTTGATAGGTTTTATAGTTGGATTGATAGTTGGTTTTGTCATGTTTGTTATAGGCGAATTTATCAGCGATGTTTCAGGTTGGGGCCCCCTGCTTGGAATTGGCGGGTTTTTGCTTGTTCCGCTTGTATTGGCAGCATTAGGCTTTATTTTTGGGGTTGTGGCTGCTTTTTTATACAATTTCTTTGCCCGCCATTCGGGGGGCATCATTCTCGAGCTTGAAGAAAAACTCAACTGATATTGGCTCACTCTCGTAAAAAAACTTTTCTCATTTCAAATTCACGCTTATATTCAACAAATCCCAAGCTTTTATAAACATTAATAGCATTGGGGTGATCTAAACTGCAGGTGTTGAGCTGTATCCATGCAGGATTAAGTTCCCAGGCCTTGTTAATGTTCATTGCCAAAAATGACTTTCCTAAACCTTTACCAACAAATTCGGGCAAAAGCCCAAAATACAATAGTTCGACATACTCTCTTCCCTCAACAAGCTCAGCCCATCCGGCCAATGTGCCGTTTACTTTAAACAATAAAACATGGGTTTTTGAATTATTGATAATATTTATCAACAAATCTTTTGGCATTTCAAGCCTGTCAATCCAATTGTACTCCTTGCCAACCGATGTATATAGCTTTAAATACCCGTCTATGTCAATTGGTTTAGGCAATTCTTCGACAGATAATCCTTTGCCCTCAGAAATAACAAATGCAGGTTTATTATCCATTCTCAGATAATACACCTGCACCTGTTTTATGGTATATTCAGCCTTCATTTACACCCTGCTGAGCCTCGTTTAAAGAAGGGAAAATAAAACAATATGCAAAAGATTTTTAGCAACAATTGGCCATAAAATAAATGAACAAGCTAATCTTTGAAATACTTTCTTTGAAATAATAGTATTATGGCTACGCCGGTAGTAATAGCAGAATCTGCAAGGTTGAAAACAGGCCTGAAAAATTCAAACTCCTGACCTCCCCAGATAGGGAACCAGGCAGGAAAATGAGTCTTTATCAATGGAAAATAAAACATGTCCACAACCCTGCCATGCAGAAAACCAGCATATCCGCCATTTTCGGGAAATATGTGTGCTACCTGATAATAGCTGTGGTCAAAAATTAGTCCGTAAAATAAGCTGTCAATAATATTGCCCAAAGCGCCGGCTAAAATAAGTGCAATGCTGATGATTAAACCTGTTGGGGCTTTATCTTTAACCAATTTCCACAAATACCAACCAATAGCGCCAACTGCCACAATTCTAAACGAACTAAGTAGTACTTTCCCTATTGAACCACCTAATTCAAACCCAAAGGCCATGCCATTATTTTCAGTGAAATGAATGATAAACCAGTTTGTGATACGATATTCCTCGCCAAGTACCATGTGGGTTTTAATCCATATTTTTACAATTTGATCTACCAATAAAACCAACAAAATGGTAAGAATGGCAATTTTCCCTTTTTTCATTTTTCAAACAAAAATTATCTGATATCCAAAAATATAAACCTGTCAAAGGTATCAAAATAAAAAACTACTTCTTTGTTAAAAATGCATAACAAAGAAGTAGTATATTTTACAGCATTTCAAAGCAATACACTCGAATGCTATCTGGGCGAACCTTGTTTTGCTTCAATGCTCAGAGTAGCATGAGGTACAGCCATCAGGCGTTCTTTAGGGATGAGCTTGCCAGTTTCGCGGCAGATGCCGTAGGTTTTGTTTTCAATACGTACTAAAGCTGCCTGTAAATGTTGGATAAACTTTAACTGGCGCTGGGCAAGGCGCCCTGCTTCTTCTTTTGAAAGCACTGCTGCCCCTTCTTCCAATACTTTGAATGTGGGTGACGTGTCTTCGATATCATTCCCTTCGGTATGCATAACAGTACTCTTTAGCAGATCGTAGTCTTTTCTGGCCTGCTCGAGCTTATCGATAATCAACTTTTTGAATTCTTCAAGCTCCTCGTCTGTATATCTGGTCTTTTCTGCCATAGTATTTAAGTTTTGGTTAAGTAATCTGTATTAATTATTGCTATTACGTATAATTCGAATATTTGTTTGGATTTCTTCATCTATTTCAATAGCCTTAGAGTCGTGGTTAACAATAGATTCTACAAGCTCCAGAGAGGCTGCCAATGTTTGTGAAGCTATATATTGACGATGAACCTCAACAGCCTGGTTAATGGCTTCATGGCGTTGCAACTGGATGATAATTTTGTCTGTTACTTCAAATCCGCTTTCCTTGCGGATGTTTTGGATACGGTTAATTAATTCACGCGCTATACCTTCGTGGCGGAGTTCATCAGTAATAGTAACATCAAGTGCTACCGTAAGTTTATCTTCAGTAGCTACCAGCCATCCGGGAATATCTTCTGAAGTAATTTCAACATCAGTAATGACCAATGACACTTTTTGTCCTTCAATAGTCAGTTCCCATGTTCCCTGGGCTTCAAAAGCATAAATGTCGTCTTGAGAGAAACCAGCAATGGCATTGGCAATTTGTTTCATCAGCTTACCGTAACGAGGCCCTAATGCTTTGAAATCTGGTTTAATGCGTTTGGTCAAAAATCCTTTTGTATCTTTGAGATATTCAACTTCTTTTACGTTAACCTCAGTAAGGATAAGTGATTTTACAGCCTCAAACTGTTCAACAAAGCGCTGGTCGAGAATTGGAACCAATATCTTTTGAAGCGGCTGGCGTACCTTGATATTTACCTTACGGCGAAGGCTCAGTACCATTGAAGATATTCGCTGAGCAATATCCATGCGGTATTCGAGGTTTTTATCAATATATTGTCCATTAACTGCCGGGAACAATGCCAAATGTACTGAAATGTTCTTTTCTTTCTGACTTGCGTTATTTAAGTCAGTATAAAGCTTGTCGCTAAAGAAAGGTGCAATAGGTGCCATCAGTTTTGCAATGGTAGCAAGGCATGTATATAATGTCTGATAAGCAGCAATCTTGTCCTGGTTGTATTCTCCTCCCCAGAAACGCTTGCGGTTTAGGCGTACGTACCAGTTGCTCAGGTTTTCACTTACGAAATTTGAAATAGCACGGCCTGCTTTGGTTGGTTCGTAGTCGGCATAATATTCGTCCACTTCTTTTACCAAAGTATTGAGCAGCGAAATAATCCAGCGGTCAATTTCAGGACGTTGTGCAACAGGTATTTCAGCTTCTTTAAAGCTAAAACCATCTACGTTGGCATATAGGGCAAAGAAAGAATAAGTATTGTAAAGGGTACCGAAAAATTTTCGGTTACATTCGTCAACGCCGGCAATGTCAAACTTGAGGTTGTCCCATGGAGATGCATTAGTAATCATGTACCAGCGCAACGGGTCTGAACCGTGTTTTTCGATGGTGTCAAATGGGTCAACTGCATTACCAAGGCGTTTAGACATCTTATTGCCATTTTTGTCCAGCACAAGGCCGTTTGAAACAACATTTTTAAATGCTACCGAGTCAAAGAGCATGGTAGCAATGGCATGCAATGTAAAGAACCATCCACGGGTTTGGTCAACCCCTTCAGCGATAAAGTCGGCCGGATAGTATTTCTTTTTGTCAACAAGCTCTTTGTTTTCAAAAGGATAGTGTAATTGAGCATAAGGCATGGCCCCACTGTCAAACCAAACATCGATAAGGTCTGGTTCGCGGCGCATGGCTTTGCCCGAAGGGGACACAAGTATAATATTATCTACAAAAGGCTTATGCAGGTCAAAACTATTGTAGTTTTCTTTAGTGTTGTCTCCTTCTTTATAATTTGACAACGGGTTTGACTTCATCAAACCGGCTTTAATAGCAAGTTCTATTTGTGCTTTAAGTTCAGAAACAGAACCAATGCACAATTCTTCTTTGCCATCTTCGGTGCGCCATATAGGAAGGGGAGTTCCCCAGTAACGTGAACGTGAAAGGTTCCAATCCTGAAGATTTTCAAGCCATTTGCCAAAACGACCGGTACCGGTAGAGTCTGGTTTCCAGTTGACGGTATTGTTTAGTTCTATCATACGCTCACGCATAGCAGTGGTTTTGATAAACCATGAGTCGAGCGGATAATATAGTACAGGTTTATCTGTACGCCAGCAATGAGGGTATGTGTGAACGTATTTTTCAATACGGAAAGCTTTATTTTCGGTTTTTAGCTTAACAGCTATGTAAACATCAACAGACTCGTCTTCTTCCTTAAGATTTGGATCGTAAGCATTTTTTACAAAACGACCGCTTAAATCGCCACAGCCATCAACAAATTTGCCTTGTTTGTCAACAAGTGTAAGGGCTCCAATGCCATTTTGGGCTGCAACCCTAAAGTCGTCAGCTCCAAAGCTTGGTGCTATATGTACAATACCCGTACCATCTTCGGTGGTGACAAAGTCGCCACATATTACCCTGAAAGCATCGCCAGTAGAAGGTTGCTGATATGGCATAAGTTGCTCGTAACGGATTCCTTCAAGTTGGGAGCCTTTGTAGGCCCCCAATACTTTGTAAGGTAAATTTTTCTGGCCTTGTTGAAATTCTTCAATAGCAAGGTCTTTATTTTTCTCGGGGAAATAAACCTCTTTGAGGTCTTTTGCCAGGATTACCGTAATAGGAATGCCTGTATATGGGTTAAAAGTCCTAACCTGGATGTAATCGATGTTAGCTCCAACAGCTAAAGCCGTATTTGAAGGCAATGTCCAGGGTGTGGTTGTCCAAGCCATGAAATATACGTCAGTATCTGCATTGGCAAACAGAAATTCCGATTTTTCGTTGTGGACAACTTTAAACTGGGCAACTATAGTAGTGTCCTTAACATCACGATAGCAGCCAGGTTGGTTAAGCTCGTGTGTGCTAAGCCCTGTACCTGCAGCCGGAGAATATGGCTGAATAGTGTAGCCTTTGTATAATAAACCTTTATTGTAAAGTTGTTTTAATAAATACCAGAGTGTTTCAATATATTTGTTGTCGTAGGTGATGTATGGGTCAGACATATCTACCCAGTACCCCATCTTTTTGGTTAGTTCTTCCCATTCGCGGGTATATTTCATTACATCCTTACGACAAGCGTGGTTGTAATCTTCAACAGAAATTTTTTTGCCAATATCTTCTTTAGTAATACCCAAAGCTTTTTCTACACCAAGTTCAACAGGGAGGCCATGAGTATCCCATCCGGCCTTACGTTTTACCTGAAAACCTTTCATGGTTTTGTAGCGGCACACAATATCCTTTATAGTACGTGCCATTACGTGGTGAATTCCGGGCATACCGTTTGCAGAAGGCGGGCCTTCGTAAAACACAAAAGCAGGATTTTCTGCACGTTCTTCAATACTTTGTTCAAATACCTTCAGCTGTTGCCAACGGGCAAGGATGTCTTTGTTAATTTCTGATAAGTTGAAATTTTTGTATTCCGCAAATTTCATTTCTGCACGCTTTATTAAGTTCTTTGAGGCTTTTACAATTTTTGCCTATAAAAAAAGTATGCAAAGATATGGTTCCCATGGAGAAAAAAAAAGTTTTTTGGGGAATTTGAAAAGGCTAGTGCCTTAATTGCCACAAAGCAAACAAATCCATCGATATAGCCACGCTGTAATGGATGGCAATACCCAGGATTACCGAACGGCTTTTCAAACTTAGTATCCCCAGCATTATACCTGCTGCAATAGCTGCAATAGTTTCGGGCAGTGGTTTGCCAAAATGTACCATGCAGTATGGTATCATCATCACAAACACTGCATAAAAGCCAAATCGTTGTTTGGTACCATGTACCATAAAGCCTCGAAAGAAAAATTCCACGGCAATAAACTGAAAAAAATAAACAAATTCCCAGATAACGAATTTAGGGAACAAAGGTTGTCCAGCAATGGGTTTATAAAACGGATACCTGAGTTGAAAGCTTGCAGTGGTCGAAAACCACAGCACCAGCGGCATCATCACGGCAAGCATGATGAAATACATGCGATAGTCCTTAAAAGCGCCACGGAGCTTGAACCCATAAGCCCGCATCTGCTCTTTCCATACAAACTTGATGAAAATAGCAGGGACTACTAAGTAAAACCCGACTATACTTGCTACCCACCAACAAAGACGGTACAAAGAAGCATCTGCCGAACGATAAAAAAGTGTTTCAAAGCTATAGTGCAATGTATCAAGCCCGGCACCTTGAATGAATTGCATTACAAAGGTTGTATCGCCAAAATAACGTACCCCGACTACCGAAAATGCTACAATGCAACAGATTTGTATTGTTTTTTTGTCAACAGTCTTTTGTTTTGATTGATAATCAGCTGAGGATGCTTCTGCTTCGATGAAGGTGTTTTTAACCAGTTGCCTGATGTAGCCAAACATTGTTTATTGTACATTGATTTGCTGCAAATATAGTTATAGCTGCAATATTTACGGACTCAAATATTTTTGCAATATCTTAAGAATTTGTGCAAAATCAAGCGGTTTGGTAATATAGTCATCAAAGCCCTCTTGTTTAAGTTTGACTACTTCGTGGGCCAAAGCATAAGCTGTTTGGGCTACCACAGGTACAGTAATGCCTTTTTCCCTGATTCGGTGCAATGCTTCTACTCCGTCCATTTCGGGCATTTTTATATCCATCAGGATAAGTTGTATGTCGCTTTCGGACAATGCCATACTGACGGCATGAACCCCATTGACGGCGCGTAGTACCTGGATGTTGTGCTTTTGTAAGAACTTTTCGATAATAATATAATTTGCCAAATCGTCTTCAGCAACCAATACGAGTGCTTTTTTAAAATCTGTCATTTCTTTATTATTATTTGCAGTACTTTCATTATGTGTACTAATTGAAAAGGCTTTTTTTACCGGAATAGAAAAGAAAAATGTTGAGCCTAAATTTGGTTCCGACTCTACTCTGATATAGCCTCCCAACATCTTTACCAAATGTTGCGAGATAGAAAGTCCTATGCCAGACCCCCGGTGAAGCATTGACTTATCATTTTCAATTTTTCTGAAACGCTCAAAAATAATTTCATGGTGTTCTTTACTAATGCCTATACCGGTATCTTTAACATAAAATTCTGCCATCTTTCCATCATCAATGAGCTTACAGCCAATTTGAATTTCTCCTTTGTTGGTAAATTTTATGGCATTATGCGTCAGGTTAGACAATATTTGTAATAAGCGCATTTCATCTGTTTCAAGGGAGATATTGCGTAATTCATCGGGAAAATCTGTTTTTAACTGCAAATCGTGGATAACTCCCATTTGTTGCCGGTTGAGCTGTGTTTTAAAAATATCGCCAATATTTTTTATGATGTGGGTCATTGGCACCTCTCTAAAAACAATGTCTATATTGCCCGACTCAATTTTTGAAAAATCGATAATGTCGCTGATCAAGGCCAACAAATTATCACTGCTTTTTTGAATGATTTGTTTATGCTCTGCTTTTTCTTCATCGGTAAATGTTTCTTCAAGGGCCATGGTTGAAAATCCAACAATAGCGTTTAAAGGGGTCCTGATTTCATGTGATAAATTGGCCAGAAAGGAAGATTTGAGCCTGTCCGATTCTTCAGCTTTTTCTTTGGCTATGATGAGCTGGCGGGTACGTTCTTCAACAAGGTTTTCGAGTTCGTTGCGGTGAAGGTTTAATTCTTTGTTTTGTTCGAGTATCTGTAACTTTTGTTTTTCGAGCTTCTTGTTTGCTTCTTCTAAGGCATCGCGTTGGCTCATCAGCTCTTCATTTTGGTTATTTATTTCCTCCTGTTTTTCTTCCAAATACACATTTGCTTCTTCCAGCTCTTTTGTTCGCTCTTTGACCATTGCAGAAAGCTTGACGTTTTGTTTGCGATAGAATTTAAGCCTGAAATTGATAAAAAGAAAAACTAATGTAGCTAACAAGGCATATATCAATATTTTAAACCATAGTGTTTTCCACCAGGGAGGCAAAACAATAATCTTTATCGAAACCCCGGCTTCATTCCATAGCCCGTCATTATTGCTGGCTTTTACCCTAAAAACATATTTGCCAGCATTGAGGTTGGTATAAGTTACTTCTCTTTTATTGCCTACATAGTTCCAATCTTTTTCAAAACCTTCTAATATATAGGCATATTGATTGTTTTGAGGCGAAATATAATTTAAGGCTGCAAACTTTATGCTAAATACTGATTGTAAGTGTGATAAAACGATTTCTTTGGCAACGCCAATATGTTGTTTGAGCGGTGAATCTTTTGTCCCTATGGCAACAGGTTTGTTGTATAGCAAAAAATCTGTAAATACTATGTTGGGAGCTTGCGGGTTGTCTTTCAGGCTGTCAGGATGAAAAACATTGTACCCGTTGATGCCACCAAAATATAACTTTCCGTCTGAAGTTTTTAAAGAAGCCCGCCTGCTAAACTCATTGCTTTGAAGTCCGTCGTTTTTTGTATAATTTTTAAAAACCGCTTTGGCAGGAAGGTTTACTGCATCAACAAATTTCGAAATGCCGTAATTGGTGCTAATCCAAAGATTCCCTTTGTCATCTTCGCATATACTTTTTATAGCATTATTGGGAAGGCCGTCTTGTTCACGGTAATAAATAAATGAGCTGTCTTTTCTGACAAAGAGGTTTAGCCCGCCATCAGTCCCTATCCAAATATTGTGTTTACTGTCTTCAAAAATAGTGTTTGCCCCATTATAGCTGATGCTTTTTGTATTGGCCGAGTCGTTTTTGAAGTTTATGGAAGTTTCTGTTTTTTTGTCAAAAATATCAACACCATCTGAAGTCCCTATCCATAGCTCGTTAGTGCTGGTTTCGAGTATTGTTTGTACCCAGTCGCCGGTAATGCTTTTATTATCTCCGGCCCTGAAATGAAAAGCTTTGAATTTACCTGTTTTACGATTGTATTTGTTTAAGCCCCCGCTCATGGTGGCCAGCCATAAATAACCGTCTTTGTCTTCGGTTATGCCGAAAACGTTGTTGCAACTGATACTATACGGGTTGTTGTTATCTTGCAAAAAGCGGGTAAAAGACTCAGTTTGTCGGTTGTATAAGTTGAGGCCCCCGGCCCATGTCCCTACCCATATATTATTGTGGCTGTCTTTGAAAATAGCGCTTATGGCATTTGAACCAATGCTTCGGGGATTTTTCGGGCTGTAGGTAAATTGTTTATATTTCCCAGTTTTTCTGTTTAGTACATTAATCCCGTTTTCGGTGCCAATCCAGAGTTCATCTCCATCTTCCATGAAAACGTTGATGGTGTTGTTGTTGATGGTGTTTTTTTCATTAGGGATATGTTTGAAATGGTCAAATTTGAACATTCGTTTATTGTAATAGTTGATTCCTCCGCTGTAGGTCCCAACCCATACGGTTCCCTGGTTATCTTTAAAGAACGTGTTGATAGAATTATTTGAAAGGCTGGTTTGGTCAAAAGGGTTGTTTTCAAAATGCCTAAAAATGGTTTTGCCCTTTTCAAAGCTCTTCAAGTCGAGTAGGTCCATACTGCCGTTTTCTTTACCAATCCATAAATTGCCATCTCCATCGTCTAAAATAGCCCATATCCCGCCATCGCTAATGCTGGTGGCATCCAGAGGATTGTGTGTAAAATTGATAAAACACAGTTGTTCAAAATTTTTTTCTGAACACGAAATCAGGCTTAGCCCTTTTTTAATTGTCCCTGTCCAGATCCTTCCTTTGGTGTCTTTATATATTGTTTGCAGTACGTTGTCAGACAAGCTTGCAGGGTTGTTGCTGTCATGCCTGAAGTTTTTATAAGTTTTATTTGTCAGGTCAAACAAAAACAAACCATTGAGACTTGCTACCCACAGCTTATCCCCGTCTATAAGGCTTGCCCTGAATATGTTGCCATAACAGCCCTCATAATGCTGACAAAATGGTTTTACTGTTTTATGGTCAACGTCAACTTCAAAAATGTTGCCTCCGGTTACTATATAGCATTGCCCATTATCTGATTCATGTATGCCAGTAATAATCTCAGATTGGAAATATGAAAAACGAATAAAATTATCCTTTTCTTTATTGTACATATTTAACCCATGCTGGGTGCCAACCCATAAGCGGTCTTTTTTATCTATGTAAAGAAAGTTAATCCAATTGCTAGTAATGGTATTCGTATCATTGGGGTCATTTTTATATACTTTAAAATCATAGCCATCATACCTGTTGATGCCATTGCCGCCAGTGCCAAACCACATAAACCCGTCTTTGTCCTGGATGATGCACCTTATCCAGTTTTGCGAAAGCCCCTGGTCTGTGGTAAGATGCTTGAACCTGATATTGTGTTGGCCTTGCAATAAAAATGGAAAGGCCAGAAAAAATGACAAATTTATAATCAGAAGCTGGTAATATTTATTTATTTTTCTCATTATAAATTATAAATATATTTCCAACCACTGTTGTCCGGTAAAAATATCAGGACTAAAATCCGTCAGTAAGTTAGCGTTTGTAACCCCGGCCTTAAGGCTGGAGTTAGTCAAAGCTCTGAAGTAATTGGGCTTTTAGCCCTAATACTAAATTTTATATCGGACAATGGTGATTTCCAATTAAAGTTAATCAAAAAAAAGGAGAAAAAATGCTTATTTCTATTAAATCAAAGCAGTATGATGTTGCTTTTCAGAAAGGGATTTGGTTCGGGGGGGATAAAAGAAAATCATTCAACTTTTGGCAAACTGCCTAAAAAATGTTACTTTCGGGCATCAGAAACCTGGACTTTTTTTATTATGCCCCCTTTATTTAAACAAAAGCATCTCGCTTTTCTGTTATTGTTGCTATATTTTTGCCTAAGTTCAACAGCATTTGGCTCTTCTGTAAACCAATGGCCTGAAAATAAAAAAAGTGTAGATTCAATAAACCATCTTATCCGCGATGCGAAAGATTCTGCTTCGGTTTATTCTTTGTTTGCCTTAGCGACATCTATTGCTGACAAAATTAATTATGAGGCAGGACTTGCCAGTGCATACGACCGTTTAGGTTGTTTTTTGCGCAATACTTCAAAGTACAGGCAAGCGCTCGAATATCACACCAAAGCGCTCACTATTGCCAATAAAATCAATGATATTTCACTTCAGGAAAACATACTCAACAACATTGGCGTAGTTTACAGACGCATTAACAACACAAAGCTGGCCTTGGAATATCACATGAAAGCCCTCATGCTGGCTGAGAAATACAATCATTTCAGAACTATAAGCATTTCAACCAACTGCATTGGCAATATTTATTTAAGCCTCAACCAATATGAAGAAGCTTTGAAATGTTTCCGAAAAGTGTATCCGTTGGAACAAAAAGAAGATAACAGGTTGGGAATGGCCATAAACATGCAAAACATAGGCTCGGTATTTCGGCAGATGGGACAAACAGACAGCGCACTGCATTATTACCGCCTTTCGTTAAAAATGAATGCCGAAATATGGGATAAAAATGGCATTGCAATATGCAATAGCTCTATAGGTTCAGTATTACTGATGCAAAACGAGGTAGATGAAGCCATGAAATGCTTTAATAAGGCATTAGAGATAGATAAAGAACTAAAAGACAAAATATACCTTGCCATGTGCTACAACAATCTGGGCAATGCATGGTTGATGAAAGGAAATCCTACAAAAGCGAAAGATTATTTCAACAATGCATTAGAAACAGCCAGTGCTATTGGGTCAAAAAGCGAATGCTTAAAGGCATACTCAGGCCTATCAGAGTGTTTAAAAAAAATGAAACGTTTTGAACAAGCTTTAAAATATGCCGAAATAGCAAAACAATATTCAGACAGCTTACAAAACGAAGAAAACGTTAAAAACATCACGCAAATACGCTCGCAATATGACTTTGAAAAGAAGGAACAACAAATTACCCTTCTAAATAAGGAGAAAGAAGCATCATACCTTTACAACCTCCTTTTGGCCACAGCGTTGGTAATATTTTTAACCATCGCATTTTTTGCAATCCTCAATATCAGGCAGAAGCGCAAAATCACACGGCAGGAACTATCGCTGAAAGAACAAAAAATACACGATTTAGAACGCGAAAAACAGCTGATAGCAACACAAATGGTATTGCAAGGCGAGGAGACCGAAAGAGCCCGTCTTGCGCGCGATTTGCACGACGGGCTTGGAGGCTTGCTTTCGGGCGTCAAGCTTTCTATGGCGGGCATAAAAAACAACCCAGACGGTACTGAAAACAGCCAGGTGGACAAAGCTCTTCAACTACTGGATATTTCTATTGCCGAGCTCAGGCGCATGGCTCACAATCTGATGCCCGAAAGTCTCGTAAAATATGGGTTACATGAAGCTTTGTCTGATTTTTGCAATAGCATGGACAATACTTCCTGTAAAGTCATTTTCAACTTTTACGGGCAAAGCAGCAGGTTGGACAAAAAGTTTGAAAATAACCTGTACCGCATTGCCCAGGAATTAATTAACAATGCACTAAAACATGCACAAGCTACCGAGATTATTGTTCAGCTTGTGCAGGAGCATAACCGCATAAACCTCACCGTTCAGGACAACGGTAAAGGTTTCGACACCAGAATCCTTGAAAAATCTAAAAGTTCAGGCATAGCCAACATCCGCTCAAGAGTCGAATCGCTCAATGGATGGCTTGAGATAACAAGTAATATCAACCAAGGTACCGAAATTACTATTGAATATTTGTATCACTAAATCCACTTGCCAGTTTTTTTGCACATAACGGCTAATGCGATGAGTGTTTTGTGCCATTTTTTTGCTAAAAACCTCCAAAAAAATTGAGGGTTTTTTTACAACTTTTCAGTAAAAACGCTGATTGAAATGTTATTTTGGATATACTATTTTTGTATCTAACAATAAATCTTTTCAATCATGCGCCCCTTCATTCAATTTAGTTCGAGATTCATTCAAAAAAGCAACGAATACTATCTTGCTTTTAAAATAAAAGATGAGTCTTTTGCTGCAAACTTTCCTAAAATAGTAGGATTTTCAAAGTCTTTTACTTGTTTTGAGACAGCTTCAGCACATACATTGATTACTCATTTTGCAAAAATAGGCGAACGCTATTTGCCAATACTCAACCTGTCGAAAAAACTAGGCTTTGAAGCATCTACAGAACTTGCTGTAACACCGAGTCGCATAGTGATTTTTGAAACCGAACTTTATGATAATAAGATAGAGTTTGCCATTGCTTATGACGAGCTTGGAGAAGCCTTTGAAATTGGCCAGGACAAAATAGAGACTGTCCAAAATGATGGTTCTGCTTATGAAAATATATATGTCAAAGGCGTACATGTTCATAACAAAGAGTGCATGCTTATCATAAACATCGATAAGCTTATAGATATTGACGATTTGATAGACATCAAAGTATTAGAAAAACAGTATAAATAAAAAATTGCATTCTCTTTTCATGGGTTAGTGTTTAGTTAAGGATGATTGAAAAATGCCTTGCATAAAATTATGCAGGGCATTTTTTTTAATATTTTATTAGTATATTTACGATACTAGAAATAATGTTTTTCATACATCATGACAAATACAACCAATGACCAGGCTAAACTGAAAAAAGAGCTGGACAAGTCTAAACTCAAAAACAGGCTGTACCAAAACCTTTTTGACAACCTGAATATTGGTATCCTTGTAGTTGCCAGAAACCAAATCATTGCTGCCAACAATAAGTCCCTTCATATTCTTGGTTTTACACTTGATGAGCTTTTTGAAAAAGACGTTAATGCCATTTTCCCTCTTCTTCAGCCCGATGGCCGCAAATCAATTACCATCATTGACAATGCTTTTAAATCTATTAACCTTATTGATGCCGAACTTACAAATTTCCAACTACTCAACAAACACAAAGAAGAAATCAACTGCAATGTACTGGTACATACCTTAATCCTTGATGGAGAAAAATATATACAGCTTGAGATAACAGAAGTACTTACTAAACAAGAATTATCGCAACGCCTTCGTGAAAAAAACAAACAGATAGAAACCCTTAGCGAAGAACGAGAAAGCCTCAACGAAGAGCTCCGTGCTACCCTCGATGAGCTGGTTGAAGTTAACAAGCAGCTTGCCGAAAGCGAGTTTTGGAACAAATCTATTGTGGACAATATGCCCCTTGGCTTACATGTTATCAATGATAGCATTACCGAGCATATCAACGAAAAATATCTCGACATTGCAGGATACGACTACGATGAGCTGATTAAAAAAAATATGTACGATCTGGCTTTGCCGGAAGAGCATGAAAAAATCCGACAGTTTTACGAAGAATTCAACAAAAGCAGTAACTCTGAGTCTGCCATTGATTATTGGATAAACGATGGCCATGGCAGAAAGAAATACATAAGGAACCAATTTGTAAAGCTCAGTAAAGAAGGCCGTTTGATGATTTTGGTCTCTGACCTCACCGAAAGCAAACAAAGAGAACTCGAAATCACCAATATCCGTGACAGGTTGGAATTTGCCATTGAAGCAGGAGAAATAAATATCTGGGACATTGACCTTGTTGGCCACAATCAGTTGTACAGCCAAAGCCACGGAAAAGTTTTCGGGCGACATTCTGAATATGTTACTATTGGAGAGAAAATGTGGGAACTCATGGTCCATCCTGAAGACCTGCCAGAGGTGAAAAAGAAATTTGCAGAACATTTCAGAAAACAAACAAAATATTTTGAAACCGAATGCCGCATCCAAAATAAAGACAATACTTACAAATGGATGCTGGTAAGAGGGAAGATTGCCTCAATGGATAAAAACAACATGCCACAAAAATACATCGGTATGTTTATCGATATTACTTCGCGTAAGCAAACTGAAGAGAAACTTGCCGTTTCGGAAGAAAAGTTCCGTACCATCGTGCAACAGTTGTCTGATATTATATTCATTATTGATGAAAATTTGACTGTCTTGTACGAATCCCCGTCTGTTTCAAAAACATTTGGATATGAACCTGGCTACTTTTTGGGGAAAAACGGGCTTTCGCTTATACACCGCGATGAAATAAATATAGCTAAGAAAGAATTTGAGCACCTTCTGCAGCATAATACCGATTTTAAACCCACTGAACTTCGGATTTCCCATAAAGATGGGTATTGGGTGACTTTAGAAATTTTGGGCGACAACTTGACTTCTCATCCGGCTATTAAAGGCATCTTGCTCACAGCCCGCGACATTTCCGAAAGAAAAGAAAACGAAAAGCAGCTCGAACTCTATAGCAACCACCTCGAAAAGCTAGTAAAAAAACGTACCGAAGAAATTGAAAACATCAATGCCGAGCTTATAGCCATCAACGAAGAGCTTAAAGCAGCCAATGAAGAACTATATTATAAAAATGAAAAGCTGAACGAAGAAATCAAGATTAGGATTGAAACCCAGTTGATGCTCGAAGAAAGTGAAAATAAATTCCGCAGCTTTATCGAACAATCTACCGAAGGGATTGTCCTCATTGACGAACAAGGCCGTATTGTGGACTGGAACAAGGGCATGCAATCCATTTTCAGGATTGCCAAAGAAGATGTTATCAATACTTTCATCTGGGAATTTGACTACAAATTCCTGCCCGACAAGCGTAAAACGGCACAACAGTTTGAAGAACTCAAAAACTCTACCATAGATTACTTCTCCAACCTGGATAAGTCAAAGGTAATGACCGTTGAAGGCATTTATCAGAGCATCGAGCTCAAACAAAAATACCTCAACGTAACTATTTTCCCGGTTATCACCCCAAAACGCAGGTATCTTGGCCGCATCACACGTGATGTAACCTATATTCACCGTGCACAGGAAGAGATAGAAAAACAAAGTGAGGAACTGCTTCAAATAAACCAGAACCTTGAGGAACAAAAAGTACAACTCGAAAAAGCCTTAGTAGAACTCCGAAAGACTCAAGGCCAGCTTATCCATTCCGAAAAGATGGCTTCACTGGGGGTATTGACTGCAGGTGTTGCCCACGAAATAAACAACCCGGTAAACTATATCAATGCAGCCCTTGAAGGACTGAAGATAACCTTACATGACCTGTCACAGATTTTTGAACAATATGATTCGTTATCAGTCGAAAACTCAGCGAACAAACTCAAAGAAATAGACCAGCTAAAAACCGAGCTGGATTACCCCATGTTGCAGGATGGCGTAAAAATATTGCTCAACAACATGCAAACCGGTATTGCCCGAATTACTGAAATTGTACGAAGCTTACGCACCTTTGCCCGCATTGACGAAAACGAGCTGCGTTACAGCAATATCCACGAATTGATAGACACTACCCTGATTATGTTGCACAACCAATACAAGAACCGTATTGAAATTGTCAAAAATTACTGCAACTTTCAAAACCTCAACTGCTACTCAGGAAAACTGAGCCAGGTGTTTATGAACATTCTGTCAAATGCTATTCAGGCAATACCCGAAAAAGGGACTATTTTCATCACCACCAATGTAAACAAAGACAAAGAAGATTTCTCCATCTCTATTCGCGATAACGGAATAGGGATGCCAGCATATTTGAAGGAAAAAATATTTGAACCATTTTTTACCACCAAAGAAGCAGGCAAAGGTACCGGATTGGGGTTATCTATCACTTATGGGATAGTGCAACAACATCAGGGGCACATTGAGGTAAACTCCAAACAAGGACAAGGAACAGAATTTATAGTTACCATACCCACAAATCTAAAATAACAAGCCATGGCAAATAGCAACAAAGAACCGATTCTGTATGTAGATGATGAATCCGAAAACTTGCAAGGTTTTGAATATCTTCTTAGGCGCGATTTTGAAGTATATGTGGCTTCGTCTGCCAAAGAAGGCTTGGAAATCCTTCAGAATACAGAAATAAAAGTACTTCTGACTGACCAGCGTATGCCCGAAATGACCGGTATTGAATTTCTGGAACAAGCTATAAAAATTGCCCCGGAAACTATACGTATCGTAGTGACAGCTTATAGCGATTCGGATACCGTCATGCAGTCTATCAACCAGGGTAAAGCCTATCACTTTATCACAAAGCCATGGAACAATGCAGAGCTTAAAAATGTTATCAGGCGTGCTGTCGAAACCTTCAACTTACGACGTGATAAGATAGAGCTGATTACCCACCTGCAAAATGTCAACCAGGAGCTGTTCCAGGCAAAACAAAGGGCTGAGGAGGCCGATAGGCTCAAATCGTCCTTTCTGGCCAATATGAGCCACGAAATACGCACACCGCTCAATGCTATTGTCGGCTTTTCCAACCTGTTGGTGAACGAATTGCCAGCAGAGGACGAGATGCACAGACAATTCCAGCAAATCATCGAATCCAGCTCAAATGACCTTCTCAACATCATTGAGGACATCCTGGATACATCGCAGATAGAATCAGGGTTTGTCACCATAAGGCCTACTGTAATTGAGATTAATCAATTCATGGTTGATTCATTGGTAGCATTCCAAAACCATCCCCAGGTAAAAGAAAAAAAACTGGAGATACGTTATAACTACCCAAAAATAGAAGAAAAGCTTACCTATTTTGTTGATGCTATACGTTTAAAACAGGTACTTAACAATATTATGGGCAATGCCATTAAGTTTACTGAAAAAGGATATATTGAAATAGGCTATAAATTTACCAATGAAGAAAAAAATTACATCCAATTTTATATAAAAGACAGTGGCATTGGCATCCCCAATGATAAGTATGAATATATTTTTGAAAGGTTCAGAAAAATTGAATCTTCAACAGCAGACACCCTTTACCGCGGCAACGGGTTAGGCCTTTATATCTCAAAAAGGCTTGCACAGATGATGGGAGGCGATATAATTGTTGAATCTGAATTGGACAAAGGCTCAACTTTTACAATTCATCTGCCTTTTTACACCAAATCGCCTGAAGAGCTAAAGACGATAAGCCATAGCCTTAATATATCTAAAATTGCCTGGCCTGGCAAAACCATACTTGTTGTTGAAGATGAAGAAACCAATTACAAATATGTTGAAGCACTTTTAAATAATAGATTAAATTTGGTGTGGGCAAAAAATGGGGCTGATGCCATTAAAATATGTGTCGAACAAGATTTTGACATGGTGCTGATGGACATAAAACTCCCTAAAGTAGATGGCTTTGAAGCCACTCGCAGGATTAAGGAGTTTAAGCCCAAGATGCCCATTGTAGCTGTTACAGCATACGCTATGGAAGCTGATAAAAACGAAAGCATCCAGGCAGGGTGCGACAATTATATTTCAAAACCATTCAAACTCGAAGAACTATTTTCATTGATTAATTCATATCTTGGCGGGCAGGCATAATGAAAGCATTGGACATTAAAGAAAAACACATTCTATATCTTGATGATGAAAAAGAAAACCTGGATGGATTTAAATTTGTCTTTCGCAAAGAATACAATATACATCTTGCTTCATCCGTAAAAGAAGCTTTTGAGATTCTTCGCACCCAACCAATCAAGCTTGTCCTTTCCGACAACCGTATGCCTGATATGTTGGGGATTGAATTTTTTGAAATTATTGCTGCTACATATCCAGATATATACAGGGTATTAGTAACTGCATTTGCCGATACCGAAGCTGCTTTGCAGTCTATCAATAAAGGCAAAGTATATTATTTTATTACTAAACCCTGGAATAAAAACGAGCTCAAAGCTGTAATTGACAATGCTCTGGAAGCTTATGCCCTGAAAGCTGAAAACAACAGGCTTATTCAGAACTTGTCTGCAAAAAACGCTGAATTAGAAGACCTAAACTTTAAATTGA
>Ga0116186_1001068_pt1 | contig 29455 bp, 26 predicted proteins | sample AD_JPNNA4_MetaG_FD_89806 | JGI IMG/M metagenome (GOLD analysis project Ga0116186, IMG submission 89806) | Active sludge microbial communities of municipal wastewater-treating anaerobic digesters from Japan - AD_JPNNA4_MetaG | ecosystem: Engineered > Bioreactor > Anaerobic > Digestate | place...
AATTATTACAAAGATAATGCTGCCCTGCTACATTTCGCTCCGGCTACGCCTGCGCTTCATTTCGCAGGGCAGCATTATCTGGTTACTTTTATGAGTGTTTACACAATCTTTTTTATACTACCGGCAGGAAGGGTACAATCTAAAACTGGAGTATTATTTATTGTAGTACCACTACAACTATACTTATATATTAAATGTTTGTAATTCGAGGTATCTCCTTTAGAATTCGTTTTATAAAAAAGGTAATGTACCATTATCTCATCCTTACCATCATTATCCCAATCTGCTACATTCATGTCTTTTGCTTCATAGTTATCCCCTGCTCCACTCACTACCTTCTTTTTCAAGTTAACAGAAGAAAATAGATACGAACCATCTGATTTCAAAAATGCTACTTCAATACGGGGATAATCATCTGAAGGAACAATCTGGGCAAAATCCTGTAAGCCATCTCCATTCATATCTCCAACAATCTGGGCAAAATTATCGGAAATATAGGGGGCGCTTATAATAAGAGAATTTGTAGTAGGTGTTGTTGTTGTAAAATTTGGTGAAGCCCCCCAATCAATAACCATCGGGTTATATGAAAATCCGTTGGCTGTTAAGCCAATCTGGTTAAGCTTGCTGTAATAGCCATCATAAAAGTAAGAAAACTTATAATCGTAGGCTAAAATACCTTCAGCAAATACCTTAATTGATGTCATCAGAAGGGTTTTGTTTGTTTCTTTTCCACAAATATAATTCGTATTGACATCGGTTCGTTTGTCATAGGCAAAAATTACCGAGTTATAAGGCGCTTTGCCCGTATTGCCCGTGTATTTGATTTCCGAAATATAGTATTCGCCGGTAGTATTGTCCCCAAGATAAATATATTGCATGTAGTTGCCTTCGGTATCGGTTATTTTTGTTATTGCCCAGGCATAAGCTATATCACCTCCTTTAGGCAGGAACTTTTGCCTGTACTCCATTGACACCCCGTCTTGCGTTGTTACTATAAAGAAGCTAAAAGATGCATCGGTAGTTACAACTGTATATGGATTGTTCTCGGGCGAATATTGGTTTGTCCCTGTTTTTATCAGCCTGGCACCATCTAAAGAAAGGGCATCATTGGCATCAAATTTTACCGGAGATGTAGTGCCATCATAATACAAGTTTTTACTTGTCCTTGAGATAGTTGACACTCCGTTAAGGTGCCATCCATAACCCAGAACCCCATTGCCACTTTGGCTATTATATACAATACTCAGGTTGGGCTGCATCCCCCTCGTGCCTGGCGATACTATAATCGGGACATTATATGTTGCCGCACCCGTCGGGCTAACATTAATTGAGCCCCCCACAGACCCGGGGGCACAATTTGTTTTATCAAGTGGGCGGCTAGTCCCGGTAACAATTCCTGTGCCAGTCAAATAATCGTTTGTTACATATACTTTAGTATAGTCAATCTTAGCCTCAAATTTTTTTCCATTTACAGAACTTACACTGAACCCGGCTTTCATGGTTATCTGGTCGCGTGCCACTACAGTTTGGTTACTTGTAACCAGCCCGGCATTAATACTTGCAGCACAAGTGCCATCTAAAATGACCTGATTGGCATTGTTACATTGCGGATATGTCTTAAATACAAGGATTATAAGATAAATTGTTAGTATAATCTTTTTCATGAATTATTCAGGGGTTAATTTTTAACAATTTTATATTCCTTTAACTGGTCTCCTAAATGAAGTTTGAGAATATAGGTACCATTGCTCAACATACTCAGGTCAATGGCCGAGTATCGTGTTATGCCTGTTTTATGATATACCATCTTTCCCTGCAAATCAAATATCTGAATCATATTTGACTGTTCTTTCTTGTTCAAATCGGAATTAGAAATCTCAACAATTATTATACTGTGAGCAGGATTAGGATACAGTTTTATTTTGCCGCCCGATATATTATCTTCCGGGCCAGGCCCCATCCTTTTTCCGGAATTGAGTCAGTGGCAATATTCTTTGTTATTATCTGTGGTATAGTATCAGTGCTTTCCTCTACAGCCTCTTTTGCAGATTTGACCAAATATATCACAGAAGCTTTCACGCGGTTGCCATTGGCATCATAGCTATATTCAAGCGAACTTTTAAATGCCTGCGAATGTCCAACGATATATATATTAACAAGTACTATACTTGTCAATAGCTTTTTTACTAATGCTTTCATCATACCAGCTATTTATTGTTTCTTCTTCTCAAGCGCGGCCACCCGCTTTTTCAGGTCTTTTATCTGCTCGTCTTTATCATCAATAGACTTTTTCATTTGTTGCATTTGCCCTATGATTATAGGAATTAACCCCTGATAGTCAATCCCTAACGTCCCGTCAGCTGATTGGTAAACTAACTCGGGGTAAACCTGCTGAAGGTCTTGGGCCAGGAAGCCAAAGTGTGTTTTTTGTGCCATGTCGGGGTCAGGATCGACAATTTCTTTATTAACAGTAGTGTCATTAGCATTCTCACTTAATTTGCCAGTGATTGCCTTTACCTGTTCGTTGATGCTTTTATATTTATATTTCTTAGGTTTTAGCTTATAAAGGCCATCGACGGATTCAATTGAACTGACATCTTGTTTTAACCTATCATCAGAACTGGTAATTTGAGTACTATTAACCCATAATGTTCCATTAATTTTAACCTTGCCATAAAAATACCCGGCATATTTATCATCAGGGGCAACAAAACTCGTCCCTATCTGCCCGTAAACACCAGAACCATTATTGGACCCATATAATTGCCCCAATATACCAACATTGTAACCATTTGTTGAATTTCCGGCAATACCTACAACCCCATAAGCCTGGCCATCTGTTCGTGCAGTAGCATCAAATGCAGTGGCATATATTGCCCTTTTTATACTCCCATCCCCAAGGTTGTTTATAGAGCTTGAAATACCAAATCTTGGCGAACTGTTTGACCCTTGTACCCCGCAAAAAATCCCTCCCGAATATGAACTTGTTGAAGAAACACACACAGCATAACTACTGGAACCTGCCGAGTTAACGCTAAGGGTAGAAGCAGAACTTGTTAAACCGGCCCCAATGCCGACGTTATTGCCACTGAAAACATTTATCTGTGCACTAAGGCTGAAACTAACAAAAAGAAAACTGAATAGTAATAGTTTTTTCATCATATTTATTTTTTAATTTTTAATGGAATGATAGTATGCACCCACAATAAAATATCCTCGTGTTGGCGATTTGCAGAGTCATGGGTGTTTCATGATTATAGATTTTGTGTTAATTTTTTCTTCTTAATATCTACAATGCCAAAAATGTGGCTTCAGCAAACAAGTGACAAATATAAAAGTGCCCCGATAACGGTAATGCATTGATTATTAATTGTTTGATGGGGGGGGTAAAATGGTGGCAAACTGTTAATCTCGAGTGACGAATGTCACTTTTTTGTTGATAAACGAAAAGAAGGTTTGCCCTTTCTGCCTTTTACACACAAAAAAACTATATTTGTTAAAAAAGAGGTTATCAAAGACTACTACCAGATATTAGAAGTAAGCAAAGATGCATCAATAGATGACATCAAAAGGGCATACAGGCGCAAAGCCCGCGAATACCATCCGGATGTGAGTAATTTCAGAAATGCGGCAGAACTTTTTATCTTAATCAATGAAGCTTATGAGTATTTATTGGCTCAAGCCAGGTTAAAAGCTGATAAAATAGGGGCCAATCAACATGAAGCCCAGGAAATAATAGACCAGTGGCTGCGTAAGGAGCGAGAACGGATTAGGGAAAGGGCACGCCAACATGCTTCAATGAAATACAAACATTTTACAAAAACCAGCTTTTACGAAAGCACTGATGTATATTCAAAAGTTATTGTCATACTGGCATTGATTTTTGGGATAGGCATTATAGCTGGCTCAATAATAGGCACTATCGGTGCCATAAAAAAAGAACCAAAGCTTATCAATTTCAGTTATCTGGGCAGCGCTATTATTTTATTTACCTTTGGGGTTATCATTACTTTATTCTCTGCGCTAAAAATGAACAAAGTGGTAAAAAATAAGAAATCATAAGTACAATTCCAATAAGCCTTCAGGCACTTCAACCACAATCTTTTTCTTGCGCTTATCTACAGACACAATCGTATTGTCGTTCACCGGAATCAGGATTTCTTTCTCGTGGTTAAAAACCTGCAAAAGCAAATTCCCATTATAGTCAACTAACTCATGGGCTGTCCCGATTTCTTTTTCTTGCGAAAAAACTGTAAAACCCTGGAACTCGTTTTGCTGAGGTTTAAACTTACTGGGGAACAACGAAGACGCGACAAAAACATCCTGCTGTAATATTTCGGGCAACTGTTTTTCTTTGTCTATGCCCTTTAGCTTTAAAATGGCAGACTGGTCAGTAGCCGATATGGACTCAACAAAAAACGGAACAGGCGAATTATCAATATTGATAAAAACCCATTCCGCTTTTTGAATATACTTTCTAACTGATGGCTCTAAAGCAATAACCACCTCGCCTTTAAAACCATGGTATCTTAAGCATTTGCCGATGAAAGTAACAGGTTCGGCAATCATCCCAACTCAGTTTTATGCTTGTTCAGCCTCTGCCTGGGCTTCGCCTTCTGCTTGGGCTTCTGCCTGAGCTTCGAGCTTCTGCATTGCTTTTTGTGCTATAGCAGCAGCTTTAGCTTCACGAACTTTTGATTCAGCTTCTAAACGTTGTTTTTTGGCTTTGTCAACTTCGCTCTTAATCAAGTCTTTCTTTGCTGCCAGTTTTTTGTCTTTCTCAGCAAGCCAGGCACTGAATTTTGTTTCAACTTGCTCTAAAGTAAGGGCTTTTTTCTTAACCCCATTAAGCAGGTGGTTTTTTAATAATACCCCTTGCTCAGACAAAATGCTACGGCATGTGTCTGTAGGTTCAGCACCAGTTTGCAGCCAATACAATGCCCTGTCGAAATTTAACTCAACAGAGGCAGGATTGGTTTTGGGAAAATATTTCCCCAAACGTTCAATATATCTGCCATCACGTGGCGCCCTGCTGTCTGCTACTACAATGTGGTAGTAGGGAATGTTTTTGCGCCCCTGGCGCGTTAATCTAATTTTTGCGGGCATAACTTAACGTTTTATAATTATTTGAGCGCGCAAAGATACACTAATTTACAAAATATGCTACATAAAATATAAAAAAGCTTTCTCGTTATATTATTCTGCACTGATCTTTGCCCACGAGTCTTTTAATGTCACAATCCGGTTAAACACAAGCTTGTCGTTTGTCGAATCTTTGTCCACCGAAAAATATCCAATCCTCTCGAATTGATATTTAACACCAACCTTGGCATTTGCCAGATATGGCTCGCAAAATGCTTTTATAACTTTTAAAGAGTCGGGGTTCAGGTTCTCTTTATAATCGTGGCCTTCTTCTACCTTCTCGGGCTCGGGCTGCATAAATAACCTGTCATACAACCGCACTTCTGCCTCTATTGCTGTATTGGCATTTACCCAATGAATTGTGCCTTTAACTTTACGCCCATCAGGAGAGTTACCCCCCTTTGAGGCCGGATCGTAGGTACAATGCACTACAGTTACATTACCTTGTACATCTTTTTCAACATGGGTGCATTTGACAAAATATGCATATCGGAGCCTTACTTCCTGGCCTGGTGCTAACCTGAAATATTTCTTTGGGGGGGGTTCCATAAAATCGTCCCTTTCAATAAACAATTCCCTGGAAAACTCGATGCTCCTGTTGCCCATTGACTCGTCTTCAGGATTATTAACAGCCTCGAGCATTTCCGTTTGTCCTGCGGGATAATTGTCTATCACCAATTTTATGGGGTTTAACACAGTCATCACACGCATGGCCTTTTTATTGAGGTCTTCGCGGATACAAAATTCGAGCAATGCAACATCAATGATATTGTCTCTTCGGGCTACTCCTACCTTTTCGGCAAACATGCGTATTGATTCAGGAGTATAACCTCTACGGCGCAACCCACAAATAGTCGGCATCCGAGGGTCGTCCCAACCTTTTACGTATCCTCCTTTTACAAGTTCCAGCAGTTTTCTTTTGCTCATTACCGTATAGCTCAGGTTGAGCCGCGCAAACTCATACTGACGGGGCCTGTAACCATCAGGGTCCTCAAAAATATTGTCAATAAACCAGTCATATAAGGGCCTGTGCACTTCAAACTCAAGGGTACAAATAGAGTTGGTAATGCCTTCGATATAATCAGATTGCCCATGGGCATAGTCATACATAGGATAAATACACCATTTATCGCCTGTGCGATGATGATGTGTGTGCATAATGCGGTACATAACTGGGTCGCGCATGTGCATGTTGGGAGATGCAAGGTCTATTTTGGCCCTTAGCGTTTTTGAACCATCCGGGAATTCTCCTTTTTTCATCCTTTTGAATAAATCAAGGTTTTCTTCAATTGGCCTGTTCCGGTATGGGCTAGGCGTGGCAGGTACTGTCGGGGTCCCCCGCATAGCACTAATTTCCTCGGCCGAAAGGTCGCATACATAAGCTTTGCCTTTCTTTATAAGTACTTTTGCCCATTCGTACAATTGATCAAAATAATCAGAAGCATAAAACTCATTGGCCCACTGAAACCCCAACCAATTAACATCTTCTTTGATTGAATCTACATACTCTGTATCTTCCTTAACAGGATTGGTATCGTCAAAACGTAAATTACATTTCCCGTTGTATTTTTTGGCTAACCCAAAATTCAGGCATATAGACTTGGCATGCCCTATATGCAAATAGCCGTTGGGCTCTGGAGGAAAGCGTGTCAATACCCGGCCCTGGTACTTGCCAGTGCGAATGTCTTCTTCTATAATCTCTTCTAAAAAATTTAACGAAACCTTTTCTTCAGGTTTTTCTGAAATATCACTTTTGCTTCCCATATTTGATTTGAAAAATACGTTTAAAAAATAATCTTACTACTGATATTACAATTTCACCTTTCAAAGGTAAGGGCTTTTCCCCTGAAATGCTCATTTATTTTACCGTTGTTGTAAACCAAAACGCCATTAACAATAGTTTGAGATACTGAATAATCAAACAACACCCCCTCAAATGGGGACCATCCGCACTTTGAAAAAATGATTTCTTTTCTAACTTGTGTCTTTTCATTGGGGTTTACAATGGCTATATCGGCATAATAACCCGGGCGCAAAAAACCCCTTTCTTTTACCTGAAATATTTTTGCAGGGGCATGGCACATTTTTTCAACCACTTGTTCTATGCTAAGCCTGTTTTGTTGCGTAAACTGTAACATAGCCAATAGCGAAAACTGCACCAATGGCCCACCCGACGGGGCTTTGGTATATATATTCCTTTTCTCGTCAATAGTATGCGGGGCATGGTCTGTAGCAACAACATCTAAACGGCCATCAAGCAACGCCCTCCACAATTCATCACGGTCTTCGGCATATTTTATGGCAGGGTTCCATTTTATCAATGAACCATACCGCTCGTAGTCTTCATCGGTAAACCAAAGATGGTGTACACAAACTTCAGAGGTAATGCGTTTTTCAGATGTCGATGGCGCCCCGCTAAGCAAACGCATTTCCTTTGCAGATGACAAATGCAATAAATGCAAGCGCGTATTATGTTTTTGGGCCATCTCAACAGCCAATGACGATGAACGGTAACAAGCCTCTGCACTCCTGATAATCGGGTGATAATGCCAGGGCAGGTCTTCTCCTAATAAGTCAATATACTTTTTTTGATTGTTCCGTATTGTTCCCTCATCTTCACAATGAACAGCCACAAGCAAAGGCGAGTCTTTAAAAATCCCTTCAAGAGTTTTCGGATTGTCAACCAACATATTTCCGGTTGAAGAACCCATAAAAACCTTTACGCCACACACATTTTTTACATCTGTTTTTACTATCTCCGAAAGGTTATCATTTGTCGCCCCAATATAAAAAGAGTAATTGGCAAAAGAATTTTCGGCCCCTAAGGCAAACTTCTCCTGCAACAATTGTTGTGTTGTTGTCTGAGGCTGGGTATTGGGCATTTCCATAAAGGAAGTAACCCCCCCGGCAACAGCTGCCCTCGATTCGGTATAAATATCTGCTTTATGCGTCAAACCAGGCTGACGAAAATGCACCTGATCGTCAATCACGCCTGGTATTACAAATTTACCTTCAGCATTAATAATTTCGTCAAAACCAGTGGCTTTATCAACAGGAGTAGTAACAATTTCTTTTATCCGTTCCCCTTCTATAATGATATTACCCTGAAAACGCCGGCCTTCGTTGACTATTGTCGCATTTTTTATAAGCAGTGTTTTCATCCAAACAAAAATTTAATTTGTTAAAATTTAGCCATTTAAGCCATATCATTAAATGCTATTTAATGTGTGCTATGATAGCTTATCCTGTTTTGGGCCGAAGAACTCGCATGTTAATTTTTTTAATCTGCCTTATTTATTTCGTCCATCAGGGCGCTCCGCATAGTTGCATACATGCTCGTTTTAACTTCCTTATATCTTAAAATCAATTAATAAGCGGGTACTTTTTGAACCAACTACGCACTTTCATTTTTAAAACCCCAAAAAAAGCTTCATTAAAAATCCCTCCGCTCATTTTCGACTGGCCTTGTTTCCTGTCGGTAAAAATAATGGGGACTTCTACAATTTTAAAGCCAATCTTCCAGGCCGTAAACTTCATTTCTATCTGAAAAGCATAACCTTTGAACCTGATTTTGTCAAGCTCAATAGTTTCAAGTACTTTTCGCCTGTAACATTTGAATCCGGCAGTTGTATCTCTTACATTCATTCGCGTAACAAGCCTTACATAAGCTGAAGCATAATACGACATGATTACACGCCCCATAGGCCAATTGACAACGTTAACCCCCGATTTATACCTTGAACCAATTGCCAAATCAGCACCATCTTCAGCACAAGCTTTATAAAGCAACAGCAAATCGTCTGGATTGTGCGAAAAATCAGCATCCATCTCAAAAATATACTGGTAATTGCGGGCAAGCGCCCATTTAAACCCGGCAATGTATGCAGTCCCAAGCCCTAACTTCCCACTACGCTCAACCATATAAAGCCTTTCGGGATAAACCATCTGCATTTGCTTAACAATGGCGGCTGTCCCATCAGGTGAATTATCTTCGATAACTAAAATATCAAAAGGGTGTTCTAAAGAAAAAACCTTTTCAATAATTTTCCGGATATTTTCACGTTCGTTGTATGTTGGGATTATAACTACGCTTTCTGCCATAAAAGGATTGTTCATTTACTGATGCGAAGATAAATATTAAATTCAAAACCCGAAAGAAATAAAGTTATTAAGGTACTTTTGCGCAAATCAAACTTTGTTGATATGATCCCTAATTTACACAATCTATTCCTAAAAATTTCTACTTTACTTATATTTCTAAAGCTCTCTCTGCCTGGTATGGCTCAAAATATAGAAATAAAGCCGGATAGCCTGATTAAGCTAAGCTACAAAATCCTTGCCCGCAGCCCCGAATCATCTTACGGTTTATACGGTTTGGCATCGGGCTATTTTATGAAAAAAGATTATGAAAATGCACTTAAATATAGCAAACAGAATATAAAAAAAAATAATCAATATGATACAATATGTTATTACATATATTCAGCCTCATTAGTCAAATTGGGCAGAGAAGCTGAAGCAATAAAAGCCCTGAAAAAAGGTTTAAAGCTATTTGACAACTACTATATGCTATTGTACGAAAATGCTTTTTTAAATTATAAGCAAAATAAACTTGATGAGGCCATTGGATTGTTATCTGCATGCCAAAAAAAGAACCCTTACTTTGCCGAATGTTTTTATTTATACGCCGCTTGTATTTATGAAAGCAACAACAGTTTTTCTTGTGTTTACCCAATATTATATGCATTGACGCTGGATAACCAACAAAAGCGGGCTAATGATGCTATTGCTTTTTTAAACTTATTTATCAATAAAAAACAAAGTAAAATAGAAATCCCTTTCAGGGGCAGCAGGTATAAACTTCAATCAACTTCTGATATTTATTCACATTATACTAAAAATGACAATGTTGAAATAATGCAAAAGTTACAAACAGACATTGTCAACCAAATAAATTTTCTAAAAGATGAAATTACGGTTAATTTCAAAAACGCTATTGACTCTACTATTAGTCAAAACTTTTTACAGCAGGTTTCTGTCCACAATTATTTAGATGCTATGCTTTACTATTGTATGAGAAGTATTGAAAGCCAGTATGTCCAACTTTGGTTCAAGAACAATTCTGAAACCCTTTCTGCTTACGCAACTTTTTTAGATAAAACATTGCCTGGCAAAACTCAATAGTTACAACGTTCGAATAAAAGAAACCACTACCACGGCCGACCCTTTTTTGCCATCTAAAAATGATACTTTCAGGTGATATGCCCCGGTCTTCTGGCACTGAAAATTAACCGATTGATAGGTCTGGCCTGTAGAAGCATTGTAAGATGTTACATATAACTTCGAGATGTCATGTAATTGAAAAATAGCTTTACCTGCCGATCCTTCTGCGTTACAAACAGTAAACCGATATTCACTGTTTTTACTAAGCAATAAGGTAAACATTTGTTCAGGCGACTTGCCATCAGCCCCGGCAGCATCAAGCTCTATAACAAAATCTTTAAGATATGTTGCATCATCTCCTGCCGTAGCTGCACAAAACTCTGCTAACTTAGAAGAAGACTGTGCTTTAGTTTCAAATGAAGAAAATACAAAAAGTACAAAAAAACTTAATATCAAAATACGACAACATGGCCTTACATTCAAAAATGCAGAAATTATCGAAACTTGTTTGTTGATGTTTTTGATATATGATGGTATTGGGAGAAAACTTATCATTTCAGATTGCAATTATAATTTTTCAAAAGTATGATTTTGTTTATGCTTTATATCGTAACAAAAATACAAAACTATCTAAATAGAAAATAACACATGGCATTATTTTCTGATTAGCCTTTCTCTGACAGCTTCAATAGTTTTAGAAATATCGTTTAACTGCTCTGTTGTTACATGTACAATGCTCTTGTCCTTTTGAATGACAGTCAGCATGCCATTTTCTTCAATGGTAATTGGCTCTCCCTGCTCAAAAGTAATCTGTACCATATCAAACTTGCTTTTTATTTGATTAAACTCGCTTACATAATTCCTAAAAATAGGGTCTTTGGCATAAGAAATAAGTAATGTCATTAAATCTGCAAGAATAATTTTTTGCTCGCCAATTTTATCTGTCAAACGAGAATCTGTATTATTTTTTGCCACTTGTACTGTAATATAAATCCCTTCGAGCCATGCACCGGCAATAATGAGCGAACTAAGGTTGCCCCTTTTTCGCTGCCTCAGCGATTGGTCCATCTGGTTAAAACTATGTACAGAAATATATTTCAATGAATCAATGTTAGCGCTATTGGCTGCTAACCTTTTTAGTGTGGCGAAATCAAAATATTGCCCCACATTAATCGCATCTGCCAGTTTTTTGATGGTAGAAAGGTAATCTATCACTGAACCTGTTTTGTTGTACATGTTCAAATACCCTAAATCTGCGCTAAAAACACCAAGGGCAAAAGCTTGTGCATAATTTGTGCTGTAATTGTCAGCATATTCTGTAGGGGCCAAAAAACCTTTATTAAAAGGTACCCCTAAACTTTTTATCAAAGCTGCTATTTCAACCGGTGATGAAATATTTTCTGTAATACTCTTAACAGCCTCTTCTTCAACATCTACAACTCCCTTATTTATTTCTTCATAAGGGACATTTAAATTGTCTTTTATATTAAGGCTGCTGTTGATGTATATTACATACATGCAAACGCTTAAGAGTAATACCCCAATTGCTATGAAACTAATTTTTCGCACCATAATAATAATATAAACTGTTATTCAACTTTCTTATTCCGATAATGCAAACGAACCTTATCAGGAAAATCAATAAGCCGTTTTAACAAATCAAAATAAAGGCTCAAATAAAAAATTACAGAAAAACACCAGATGACAAATATGTTGAACCAATAGGTATCATAATATTTGCCAAGAAAATGTTTCCGTGGGGCATATAAATGAGCTCTGAAATCAAACTTATGAGACACTCTCGGGTCTAAAAATATAGGGTCTGTTTGTTGAATCAACCTATGGTCATATTCAAGAAGTTTGTTTTTTTCCTTCTCAAAAGCTTTCTTTACCATATCTGTCAAATGGTCATTGTAAAAATTGTCATAATAATATTTGTAAACCTGAGGCTTATGTTCATCTAAATATTGCAACATGTTGTTTTTTCTCTTGTCTGCAGCATCGTAAACCTTCTGATAATAATCATTTAACGCATTAATGTATTCCATCGTATTGATAGAAGCCTGCATATCAAAACTATCTACGTTGAGACAATTGGCTATTTTGCATTCTACAAAAGGGACTTGTTGGCATTGGGCCAAAAGCTCATTATGAAGAAGAAGCAAATCATCTTTTGTTTTCTCTACTTTAGGCGAAGTATTGAGCTCTGTCATAACTTTATCTAACCTTTTGATGAGCTCAGGGATATAATACACGAGTTTAAAGTTGGCATTACTGATTTCTTTTTCATATTCATAAAAATTTCGCTCATAAAGGTTGTCTTTAAACTGGTGTACCATAAGGGCTTCGTATGCCCACTTAGTAGGCATTACCTCTGCCACAAGAGGTACTTTATCAACACTGCTTACTGTCCGGTTTAGTTTATCAAAACTAAACATAGCCCCACTTAAAACCATCATGGGTATCATCAAAAATGGGATGATAATATAAATAGTAACCACCGAATTGAATGATGCTGAAATATTGAGCCCTAAAATATTGGCAAAGGCAGCAATAGAAAAAAGAGCTAACCAATAGGTAAAATACATGGCCTTTATTCCAAGTATTGAATTGCCTATTAGTACAAATGTAAATGTCTGAATAGCTGATAAAGCAAACAAAATAAGGACTTTTGATAATAAATAGCTCGATTTGCTTAAATTCAGGAATTTTTCCCGTTTCAATATTTTCTGATCGTGGAATATTTCTTCAGCACTGACAGTCAGGCCAAAAAACAATGCCACAATAATACTCATAAATATGTATATCGAAACATTTTCGTTTTCACGGAAAATATAAACGCTTGATGTAGGATCGGCAATGTATCTGATTATATATGAAAGCATTAATGCTAAAACCGGATACTCAAGCAAATTGAGGATGATGTATTGTTTATTGCTAACTTTAGCAAGAAAATCTCGTTTGATGTATATTTTTAACTGATTTAGCCAATTAGGGATATTCAATGATTTTGGAGGGGCATCATTAATGGTATCTACCTTTTCTTTGGCAAAATTGTTAAGGTAGTGCTCTTCCCATTTGTGTGGTGCAACTTTGCGTACCCCCGTATAATTACCAAACTCATCTACAACCTGCGCTTCAACTATATTGAAAATCAATTCCGGGTTTACGTTACCGCAGACAGGGCACTCTCCTACTTCACTATTAATCTGTGCATCTATTTTTTTGAAATACATCACCCCCTCAACCGGATTTCCGCTATAAATCTGATACCCTCCGGTGTCAAGGATAATCATTTTATCAAACATTTTGTATATCTCAGAAGAAGGCTGGTGAATAACTACAAAAATAAGTTTGCCTTTTAGCGCAAGTTCCCGAAGAAGGTCCATAACATTCTCCGAATCTCTTGAAGAAAGCCCCGAAGTAGGTTCATCAACAAAAAGAATAGACGGCTCGCGGATTAGCTCAAGAGCTATGTTCAAACGCTTGCGCTGTCCACCCGAAATAGTTTTATTTAGTGCATTACCAACTCTCAAATCTTTTCGGTCAAGCAGCCCAAGGTTAAATAAAGTATTATCAACCATTTGCACAAGCTCCTCTTCAGACTTGTCTTTAAAACAAAGCTTAGCGCTGAAATAAAGGTTTTCAAATACAGTAAGGTCTTCAATCAAAAGGTCATCCTGTGGTATAAGGCCTATAACGCCTTCTATTTCTTTTTTTTGAGTATGAAGGTTAACACCATTAATGAGGACTTCGCCGGAAGATGGTTTTTCAATCCCACAAAGAACATTGAGCAAGGTGGTTTTACCCGCTCCACTGGCTCCCATAATACCTACTAAACGACCGTGGCTCTCGCAAAAATTAATGTTCCTTAAACCTATATTGCCATTCGAAAATTTATATTCAAGGTCTTTGACCTCAAAAGATATCTTGCTGGCATGGATATCTGCCAAAAAATGTGCTGCAACATCCGAATAGTATATAGGTTTTGCTTTGGGCAATTTAACCGAGCTTCCGCTGGCAAACAGATATATGCGTTTGTTATTTATGGCCAGCCCGTTAAGAAACAAATCCTGCTCTCCGGTATATTTAAGAAAATATAACTCTACACTGGGAATATGAAGGATGAAAATATTTTTATCCAGGTTATCGGCATGCAAATGTTTGCAAGCATAATCATGTTTTTCTTTACTATTGATAACTAAAACAAGCGGATCGTCAATATTTTCGGGCTCATTTTGTATAACAAATTTTTCAATACTTTTAAACTCTTCAACGCCAACGTTAAAAACCTCTGAAACGGTGTTGATAATAGCCATGCGTTGTTCAGAAAATTTTCTGTCAGCATTGACCAATTCAAAAAGACGGACTAAGGCTACTATCTTCTGGTTTTGAGTAAGTGTTTTGTTAATCTTTCGGCAAATACCTAAAATACGAACAGAGTCATTAACCTTGGTAAGGCGTTTTTTCTTTTCCCCTTCAGTATTTTCTTCTTCATCGCCCCATTCAGCATGTTTTTCGAACAAAGCATAGTATTCCTTACTAAGCTCGTCGGACAATTGCTGGCTAAGAAAGTTACGTACATACTCTTTCTCTGTATTTTCAACACCCTCGTCTTGTTTTGCAATTATTGCAAATAATTGCATTAGCGCTTTGAGAATCTCTTCACTCATAAATTAAAAATTTGCCAATCCCGAAAGGATATGGTCTATGAACTAGGAATAAGCTATCTGTTCAAAAGGAACTTCAACAATATCGGCATATTCACTACCTGCTTCCTGCATATCTTCATCATCTTCAGGATATAACCATTTGACCAAAACCTCGTTACCATTTTTGGCAAGTTCTTCAAGTTTCATCAAAATATCAAGAATAAGCTTTGAAGATGCAGTATTGAAATAAACTAATTTAAAAACAAAAACTGTTTTAGGGTTTGGGCTTTTGGCATATTCGTTAAGCCATGATAATATTGGCCCATAGAAACTACTAACATCCTCCGGCAATGAACGCCCTGATATTTCCATAATATTTTCAGCAGCATCCAAAATAACACTAGGGGTATCTTCAGTTCCTTTTATTTTTATGGCTTCCATATTGTAATATTTTAATTATTCACGTGAGATTGAAGAAGTAAGTAAAAAGAACGATATATTTTCACTAATAGGCAAGAAGTGATATTCTAATGGTTTACCTGTTTTTCTTTTAATATCTATAAACCCAAGCCCGGCACCACCTTTATCTGACAATCTGCCTTCTTTGATTTGTTTTTTATAAAGTTCGTTTAACTCTTCTTTATCCATGCTGTTTATACGATCAAGCATTTCTTGCATATCTTTCATCTTAGAATTGTCTATGGCATTACCGGTAGTTACTGTGTATTCGGTTTCTCCTTTGCTGACCATAAAAATGCCCCTGCCTGAATATAAAAAGTCGTTATCTGCAAAATCATCGGCATGTTTGCTTATATTTTGCAAACATTCTACCATGACGTGAAATACTTTACGTTGCACAGTACCTGATTCTTCTTCTTTAGCCATGTTACTTTCTGCCAAAGATGTAAAAGCTTTGGTAATCTGATGGGTAATTTCGCCCTCATAAACAAGAGATATTTCGTGTGCTTTCATCGTTTTATAAAATTCGTAAACGAATTCGAGAAAGCCTTTTGAATCTTTTTTTATTGACTCCATTGCATTTTTCTTTTATACCTTCAAAAATCAAATTTAGTAAAAATATTCATATGATGGTACTGTTAAAATTCAATACCAATAAGTAGCACATCATCTATTTGTTTGCTTTCGCCCTTCCATTCTTCAAAATCCTGAACAAAAAGCTCATAATATTGCGACATAGAAAAACTGTTATTTTCGCAGATGAGGTTTCTTATCCGCCCCGGCGAGTATTTCTTATGTTCGGGGCCGCCAAGTTGATCGGGAAGCCCGTCAGAGAAAAAGAAGACCCTGTCGCCATTGAGAATATTGATTACGTAATTAGTAAATGGTTGTTCGGCCTTATTCCCTAAAGGAATACCTCCAATAGCTTTACGGTCGCCTTTATATTCAATCAATTCTCCTTTACGCACCAAGTATAAAGGCCTATGTGCTCCGGCAAAATGAAGTTCTTTTTTCTTAACATTTATCTTACATATAGCAATGTCCATACCATCGCGCCCACTGGCATCTTCCCTGTCTTGTTTCAGGGTTGTACGGACCCCTTCATGAAGCATGTCGCAAATAGAACCGGCATTTAAAGCCTTATCATTATCTACAATATTATTTAACAGAAAATACCCAATGAATGAAAGCATGGCTCCCGGGACACCATGCCCAGTACAGTCAACGGCAGCTATATAAATGTCATCGCCATGATGGAAAAACCAGGGGAAATCTCCACTAACTACATCTCGTGGCTTATAATAAATGAATGATTTGGGAAAGAATTCACGTATAAGCCTGTTATCTGGCAGAATAGACGACTGGATACGTTGTGCATAATTGATGGAGTCTTCAATTTTTTTGTTTTTTTCCTGAATTTCCAGTTCAATACGCTTTGCTTCTGTTATATCGTGCCCTACAAAAAGGACTGTTTCAAGTTCATTTTCGTTATATTCCGGAATGGCATCAATATTGAGAATTCGATAAATTATTTTTTCGCCAAGTTTAATTGGTACTTTAATTTCCTGGTTACGTTTTTCAGGCTTTGTCCTCAACTGTTTGAGGGTAACTTTAAAGTATTCATTAAGGGCCTCATCCATAGGTATTTCATCAACTGTTTTGTTGATTACTGCTTTGGGCTCAAGGCCAAAATAATCTTCAACAATGGGGTTGGCATAAAAGAAGTGGCCTTGCAAACTGAGGCGTAAAATAAGATCGAGCGAATTTTCAGAAAGAGACTGCATCTTACTCTTCATGCGCTCTTCTTTTTCGGCACGTTTACGTTCGGTAATGTCCTGAGAATTGAGCAGTATCCCTTTTATTGCAGGGTCATTCAAAAGGTTACGGCCTGAAGATTCAATAAAAATCTTTTGCCCGTCCTTTTTTATGTACGTATATTGTATTGTGGTAACTTCAAGGGGGTTTTCGAGCAATTGCCTAAACATGTTCCGAACTTCCTGCTCGCCTTTGCGGGTAAGACGGTCAAAATATTTCCCGTGGGTCATTTCTTCAGGTAAGTAACCTAAAATTTTTCGTACAGAAGGACTTTGATAAGTAAGGTTCAGATGTTCATCATAAATCATGATAATCTCAGAGGAGTTCTCTAACAATGAGTTGATGCGTTTTTGGGCATTTTCTACTTCTTTTATCTGATTTTCCAACTTTTCATTAGATTTCTGCAACTCTTCCTGCGTTGCCCTCATTTCTTCAGCATTCTGACGAAGTTGTTCTTCGTTTTCCTGGAGTTCTTCGGTCATTTGCTGTGATTCGGCAAGCAAACGTTCGGTTTTTTGGTTAATGCGAAGGTTAAATATTGTGCGGGCAATGATCTCGCCAAGTTCTTTCATAAAAGTAATGGTGAGTTCAGGGATTTCGTCTTTTAATGAAGCAAATTCAAGTACTCCCTGCAATTTTTCATCAGAGATAAGCGGGACAATAAGCAGGCTTTTGGGTTTTCTATCTCCTAAAAGGCCGCTTGAGATTGAAAAATAGTCGTCAGGGATTTCTGTGCGATAGATAATGTCCATCTCAAAAGCACATTCGCCAACAAGCCCTTCGCCAAAAGAAAATTCCTGGTTAAGGTATTTCTTGCGGTTGTATGCATATGTGGCAACATTTACTATTTTGTCTTTTTCGTCATCGTAAACATAAAATGCACCCTGGATGGCGTCTATATAATTAATAAGTTTTATAAGCACTTCATAAGCCAGGTCATTTATTTTGTTGTGTAAACGAAGGATATTTGATATTTCGTCTTTCCCTTCAGCAATCCAGTTTTGCTCTGCTTCTTTTTTGTTGTTTTTAAGAAGGTTATTGCGCATCAACAACAATGAAGTGGCTAATATATCGTTACTTTCAGAAAGCTTAAATTCGCTGTTATAGTTTCCTTCTCCAATTTCTTTGGCAAATTTGGCGTTAATATCCATCTGCCGTTGCATTTCTTCAATCTTAGTTTGAAGTTTGTCTGCAAATTTTTTCCGGCGGATAATAATTTGATAAACTAATACCCCCACTGTAAAAGGCATTAAATCGGCCACCCATAATGAAATACTTTTTTGATGTATAAAAATTATACTATCTAATGAAAGCGGCACTTGCCAAAGGGCAAGTTCTACAATCCACAATGAAACAGGTAGAATTACAAATGCCACACCTGCAACCAAAGATTTATAAAATATCTCAGGATCCCATGTTTTATATTTTATAGTATTAGCCATCTATAGAAAAACTATTTAAGTTTAACTAAAATTTTACCCAAAATTGCAGATAGTTTATTAAAAATCTCAAATGTATTATCTTCAATTTTTTGGAATGTCGCAATCTCAACAACGGCAATGGTATGCTCTTTGTCAATAATTGGAAATATGACAACATGTTTAGGCTTAGCTGAGCCTAAACCTGATGCTATTCTGAAATAATTGTCAGGGACATCAGTAATGCAAATTGCTTTTTTATCAGCAGCTACCTGCCCTGGGAGTGTTTCACCTTCAAAAAAAGGGTTTATTGGCTCAGTGGTATAAAGTGCATATGTAGATTTGAGCTCAAACTGGCTGGTCTGGTTATTTTTACAATAAACAATGCCTTGTACTATATTTAACTGCTTTGAGAGGTTTGTTAAAAGGTTGCCGCAAAACTCATCTAAAGATTGATTTTGAGGAATAGCCGGGATAATTTTCTGTACCAGCTCATCAATATTTACATCTTTATATTCTTCTTTTTTGTCTTCAGTTGAAGCATTTTCAACAAGCACTTCATTCTGCTGGAGTATTTTTTGCAAAGTAGTTTCTTCTTCAATAATAACCTGCACAAGTTTAAATATTATGAAAAACATACTAAAGTTTAAGCCCAAAATTAACAGAACGTATAATATGGATGCCGAAGCAATCTTTTGGGCAATGATTAAATTTAGAAATTGGTAAGTGATTAGGAAAGAAACTATTATCACCAGAAGTAATATGACGAAAGAAGCAATTTTATATTTGTTTAAAGTTTTCATATAGCTTTTAGATTGGCAACAAATGAAGCAATTTTATCAATAGAAAAGATATGGTTTACGTTTCCCATTTGTAATGCAGCCTCTGTCATGGTTCTAACTTCGCATGTGTTAGGGTCTTGTACTATTGTGGTACCGCCATATTCGGCTACTTTCTTCAATCCATAAGCTCCATCTTTGTTTGCGCCGGAAAGAATTATCCCTACCAATTTGTTTCGATATACTTGTGCTGCAGTAACAAATGATAGATCGATGGAGGGACGAGAGTGGTTCAGGGGGGCTTCTGTAGAAAGTGCAAACTTATTTCCCAGTTCGATATACATATGATAATTGGCCGGGGCTAAATAGGCTCTTCCTGGTTTAATGGGCTCTTTATCATAAGGCTCAATAACAGGAATGGCAGATTTCAAAGACAATACTTCAACAAACCCTGTCCTGACATGCTTTAAGCGATGTAAACACAGAAAAATAGGTAATTCGTAATTTTTAGGCAAGCTTCCTAAAATGGAAGCCACTACCTGAAAACTACCTGCTGAACCACCTATCATTACGGCTTTATACACTTTTTTAATATTGTTTATATTTTTTTAAAAATATTTTCACTTTCATTAATGGCCCTGAAATACTTACTGCTAATCATCCCCATTTGCTCTTTAACGCCAATAGCAATAAACCCTCCTTGTCCAAGGCTATTGTATAACTTTGTAAGCACCTTGTCTTGAAGGGGCTGAGTGAAGTATAGCATTTGGTTTCTGAATATAATCAACTTTACATCTGTTGGTGAATTATCAAAATTAACATTTTGTTTGATAAAATGTACATTTTTAATTAATGAAGTATTTCTTTGAAATTTGATTTCGGCAGAAATGAAATGGTCCCTTATTTTTCCGTTACCCTGGTAGCGCTCATAATTATCGGAAGAAACATCGTATTTATGCCCGTCAAACTGTCCGCTTTGAATTTGTTTGAGGCTCAAATCATTTGAGTATGTGGCTATTATTTCAAATTTGTCGAGCCAATTACTTTCAGACAAAACAATACAGAATGTGTATAGTTCATCGCCCGAAACGCATGTTGGGAACCAGACCCGGGGCCTTGCCACTTTAGATAATATAAGGGGCAAAAGCTGATCCCGAAGGGTTCGCCAAAAAGAAGGGTCTCTAAACATTTCGGTAGATTCTACCGAAATTGATTTTAAGAATGTTTGAAAATACTGTTTGTCATTTTTCAGCCTGTCGATAAGGGCTTCTACGCTCCGCAGATTAAAGGCAGAAATGAAGTTTTCAATTCTTCTTTTCATTGAAGTAAGGGCAAATTCAGAAAAATCATACCCGTATGTCTCAGAAATAGCCCTGATAACACTACGATATTCGACAATCCCAATTTCTGCAGCAATTGGACTGGTCAAAGAATATGAATTGTCATTTGTCATTAGATGCTTTTTTCAAACGTTCAATTTCTTTATTTGCCTCTTCAAGAAGCTGATATTTAAGTTTTTTCTCGGTAATATCAAGGGCAAACATGCTAACCTTTAACAGTTTCCCGGAAGCATCACAAACTGGCGTAAAAGCAGCCATAAGCCAGAACTCTTCGCCTGTAGGCTTGGTCCTTTTAACAGCTCCAACATAATTTTTATTTTTCAAGACTTCGTTCCAGATTTTATCAAATTGGTCTTTCTCATCGTCCTTGAGATAAATACTACCGGGCTTAGCAATGTACTCACTTTTGGTTTGGCCTGTTTGTCTGCAATAATTTTCGTTGACATCAATAATTTTACAATCACCATTGTATTCGCATCTCAACAATGAAGTATCAATGATATTGAAAACATCTTTAAGTTTTTGTTCGCTGGCCTCAATTTCTTTTTTCTGTAGTTCGAGCTTGGTTTCAAGTATTTTCTGCTCAGTAATGTTATAGGAAAAGCAAATGGCTTTGGTATAAACGCCATGCAAATCAGCAATAGGGGTAAAATGTTGTTCAAGATATAAATCTTTGGCATTAGAGAGACGTATTTTCTCAACAATTACCTGACTTTCGCCATTAAACAGATTGTTGAAAAAGACATCGTATTCGTGTCCATTTTTAGCCAATACAGAAAAATCGCGATAGTTGCGGCCTATAATATCTTCAGGCTTAGAACGTAAAGTATTTATAAGATTATTATTTACCTCAATAATAACTCCGTCTTTATCTATGGTTAACAAAAGGGCATTGTCTTTTACGGCCGTAAACAAACCTTGTAATTCGGCTTCGCGCCGGGCAAAATCCTCCTGGGTCGTGCGGAGCTCTTCCATATTCTGGCGCATCTCTTCTTCCTGTTCAGCCATATCTTCTGCTTGTTTTTGCGATTGTTCAAGCAGTTGGGCTGTACGTGCGTTTATTTTTACATTGGTAATAGTGGAAGCAATGGTCATACCAATTTTTTCAACAAATTCAATTTCGTGAGGTTGGAAAATATTGTATGAAGCCAATTCAACAACACCAAGCATTTCATCTTCGAGCTTAAGAGGTACAATAAGTATGCTGCGGGGTGGGGCCTCTCCAAGTCCTGATTTTATTGTAAAATAGTCTTCAGGGACATCTGTAATAAATATTTTTTCTTTTTCAACAGCAACAGTACCTACAAGGCCTTCGCCCAAAGTGATAGAAGTTTTTAGAAATTTTTTGCGGTCATAAGCAAAAGCGGCGGCAATATCAAGATGGATGTTTTGAGGGTCGTCATCATTGTAAAAATAAAGAGCTCCTTGTATTGCATTAAGGTATTTGACGAGGTTTTGAATAACCTCATCGGCTAACACGTTAATATCATTATTGTGCGAACGTAAGATTTCGCCAAAACGGGCCAACCCTTCATTTGTCCAAATGCGTTTTTTCTCTTCGGTTTTATATTTTTGGTCTTCAAGATCGGCTTTGCGAAGGCTTTTTTCCATCTCGATAAGGGCATTGCCTAAAATGTCGTCATCGCTAAGGGGTTGAAAAACTGTATTTTGGTTTCGCTTCCCTATTTCCATAGCAAACTCGGCTTTCAGCCTTAAACCATCGGTGAGATCATTTAAGTTTCGGGCCATCACGGCTATCTCGTCATTTCCTTTAAGACGTATTTTTTCCGGCAACTTTCCTTTTACAAGCTGTTCTAAGAAATTGGTGAGTTTTCGCAGAGGTTTGTGTATTTGTTTGTTTATTGTATCAAACAACAAGGCCAGGGTCAATACTAACAAGACAAAAATAGCAATAATCCATGTGTAGGCCCATTTTACGGCATTGTCAATTTTACGTTCGATGATTTTTTTAAATAAAAAAGCCTGGTTATGATAATTGTCGGCAATAATTTTTAGGGTCCCGGATACTCCTTCAGTAGGAGAATACCCGATAGTTTCGTCTATCTGGTTTATTTGTTTTATAAGCTCTTCAAACTTTTGAAGCTTGAGAAGCACAGTAGCTTTGTCTTTTTTTACAGAAACGATAGCCTGTACTTTGGCTTCGTCAGTAATGATGCTAATTTTACTAATAATGACAGGGTCTTTTTCTTTCAGGTATTTATCTTTCAGCTGGGTTATTTCTTTGAGCTTAGCAATTAAGGCAGTATTATTTTCTTGCTGAAAATTAACCATTAAATAATCAGTAAGGATTTTAAGCTGTCCCACAAGTCCATATTGCTCAAAGCCTTTTTCGTAAAGGAGCCTGGTATATTTGTCCAATGTTTCGTTGTAATTTCTAAGGATTTGTGAAATATAAAAAGCTTTAAGGTTGACAGACTTAGTATTTTTTAAGTAAAAGTCATTGGATATTTTGTTAATTTCTTCAATAGTCTTGATGTTGTAATCTTTAATCTCATCAATGAGCTTAGATTGGCCTGTTTTGAAGAAATTCAAATTAACGGGCAAAGCAAGCTGAACCTGATTTTGTAAACTATCAATGTGCTGTCTGGCATAAACCAGATTATTGGCCCTTTGATAAAGGCTTGTGTGGGCCCTTACAATTTTAAACTGGTTTAAAGCGGTAAAAAACAATACAAGCACAAGTATTAGTAACAATAACAAGATGGCTGCTATTTTCTTTTTCAGTGTAAGTATGACAGGTTTCATCTCATTTTTATAATTAAAGATAGATATGACTATTTTTTAATATATATGTTTTCCTTTTTATCAAAAGATGCAGACATTGGCCCCAGAATAGTTTCGTGCATACCAAGCAATAAGAAGCCTCCCTGGTACAGGCTATTTGAAAACAAGTTAAACACGCGGTTTTGAAGGTTGTAATTGAAATAAATAATTACATTCCTGCAAAGGATGATATCGAATTTATTGAAAAAAATATTTTCATCCCTCACCAAATCGTGCTTTTTGTAAGTAGGTTTCTCGGTCAGAAAGGGGTGCATACGCATAAAATCCTTTACTTTATCAATTTCAAAATATTTGCTGTAAGGTATATCATTGAATTTTTCGTAATTATAAGGATTTTCTTTAATAACCTTATCAAAATTATCGAGATAACCGATATTGAACCTATATTTGTATATGCCTTTGCGGGCAATGTCAAGTACATCAGAATTGATATCTGTGCCAAAAATGCGGGCTTTTTCGAGCATGCCAAGCTCATTTAAAAGGATCATCATAGAATATACTTCCTGACCAGTAGAACATCCGGCATGCCAAATGTTGATAATTTTGTTGTCTTGTAAAGTAGGCAATACCTTATAACGAAGCATTTGCCAAATGAACGGGTCGCGAAAGAGCTCGGTAGTGTTGACAGTTATCTCCTTAACAACCTTTTCGGCAAATGAAACATTTTTTTTGATTTCAGTAACGAGCTGGTTAAGCTCCATTTTATTATCCATTAACACTTTGGCCAAACGACGTTTTAGCGACTTTTCAGAATACTCGCTAAAATCGTAGCCCGAAGAATTTTTAAGGGCTGTAACAAAATATTGTATGTCTATATCTTCAATTGTCATTCAAGGGAATCTTACATAAAATTAACAAATCTAACAATAGTAAATAAATTATGCCCACTGTTTTTGTAATAAATATAAAAATAACACTTTTGGCGAAGAGAAGAATATTGGGCCCCAATAAATAATCATAATTTTAAAATTTAACATGCTGGTAATTTTAAGTTTGTATCACAATTTAGGTTTTGAAAAACTTTATATGCGCTATATTTGCCCACGGGAAAATAAAAAAAAGACGCAACAAAACATTGAATTTGTGGCAAAAACAATTATTTATAAGTTTTACGGCATTACCATACAAATGCAATATCCTCTGAAATATTTTATACTGACTATATTTTTATTGTTATCGTTTTTTTCATGTACAGATTCTTCTGACTGTTTTTATGTAAGCAACAGGAAAGTCCGGTTAACATTTGTAACAGCCAATGGAAAGACGATAAAAGATACTACAATAAGTAAATTCAGCATTGTCACTTCTGACAGCTTACCGTTGTACGATACAGCTTCAGGGCAGCAGATTGGATTGCCCTTATCACAGGTTGCAGACACCTCAACATTTTACATAGCCTTTGATAGTATTGCAACAGATACGTTAACCTTTTTCTATAAAAGAAATTTAGAGCTTATTTCGCCCGAATGTGGTTTTACCACGAGATTTAACCTCGAACATCTAAAATACTCAAAGAATAACATAACTTCGGTACTTTTTATAGACAGCTATGTCGATAAAGACATTGAATACGGGGTAAACTACAAAATAGTCATCCGAAAAAGAACTGATTTTAAGAAAAAATGACAAGATACTTTTCTAAAATATCTGTTTCTGTTGTGTTTATGTCAATATTTTCATTGGCAAACATCGGTTTTGCGCAGATTGTAAAAAAAGACACTGTACAAAAAAGGCTAAGCATAGGCATTGACATTGCCAAACCTGTTATTTACATGATAGACAAAAACAAGTTTGAAGTAGAAGGTTCAATATCATATAGCAACATTAACAACTTCAACCCTATTGTTGAGTTTGGATTGGAGAATGTTGAATTAAGCCAAAGCGATACGATTAAAACATATGAATATCAATCGGATGGCAAGTTCTTCAGAATTGGCTTCGATTACAACACATTCAGAAGAAACCTCTTTGGAGAAAACAACATGGTATTTTTTGGATTTAGATACGGTTATGCAAACCAAAATCATAGTGCAAAGAATATTATAATAAACGATAAATTCTGGCCTAAAAGATATACATCATTGTCAACACAAGAGATACAAACGCATTGGTTGGAACTGACCTCGGGTATCAAAGTTCAATTCTTCAAATATTTTGCCGCTGGCTGGACTGTCCGGTTTTCCTATATTATCGACCAGCAAAATACCTCATCGGTAAAGCCTTACTACATCCCCGGCATTGGAAAAGGTGCTGAGAAATACAACTTTGGCTTCACCTATTCGCTATACTATACATTTCCTTTGTAAGAGAAATATCTAAAAAATAAAAGGTTAATCTACTTTTTTTTAACTTTGTTTTTGAAAAACGTATGCTTCATCATTTTCAATGAAGCATACGTTATTTCTGACATTTAAACCTAATACGCCCTAAATATGTTGAAAAAACTAACACTTACAATTATCACAGCGTTAAGCTGCATTTGCATAAGCAACTACGCCCAAAACGAATGGGAAACCCCAGAATTGGTGAGCATCAATGCAGAGACTCCTCACGTGTTGTTTTATCCATACGCTGATGCTAAATCAGCATTGACCAGAAACATCAAAAATTCACCGTTTTACATATCATTGAACGGAAAATGGAAATTCAACCTAGCCAATAACCCAGACTCCAGGCCAAAAGACTTTTTTCAGCCCACATTCAACAGTTCAGACTGGAAAGACATTGAAGTGCCATCAGACTGGCAATTTCAAGGATACGACATTCCGGTTTACGTAAATATCAGGTACCCATTCCCTGCTAACCCTCCAATGGTTCCCTCTGATTACAACCCGGTAGGTTCGTATATCAAAAAGATAAACATTCCGGCAGGTTGGAAAGAACGAGAAGTATTTTTCCAGGCAGGTGCAGCAAACTCCATGATATATCTGTGGGTAAACGGCAAATACGTTGGCATGAGCAAAGATAGCAAAACTCCAGCCGAATTCAGGATTAGTAAATACATACAAGCTGGTACAGAGAACACCATTGCCGTGCAAGTTTTCAGATGGTGCGATGGCAGTTACCTTGAAGATCAAGACTTTTTTAGGCTAAGCGGACTTGAACGTGATGTTTGTCTTTATTCTACTCCAAAAGTACAATTGAGTGACATTGAAATTATTAGTAATTTAGACGACTCATATAAAAATGGACTTTTCAAATCAAGGATTTTTATAAAAAACTATACCGGAAAACCTGATAAAGATTACCAAATAGAAGCTACACTCATTAATAATGAAGGTAAAAATGCAGCTTCTCCGAAAACCTTTAAAGTAAACATCAATGATACTGCTATAGTTGAGTGGAAAGAAAAAATAGTGAATGTAAAAACATGGACTGCCGAAACCCCCGATTTATATACCGTTCTTGTAGTCCTGAAAGACAAAAAAGGCAATGTACTTGAGGCCATTACCCAAAGAACAGGGTTCAGGAAGATAGAAATAAAAGATGGGGACTTGCTGGTAAATGGAGTCAGGGTGCTAATCAAAGGCGTAAACCGCCACGAGCATGACATGGTCAAAGGCCATGTAATATCAGAAGAATCCATGCGCAGGGACATCAGCCTGATGAAGCAATTCAACATAAACACTGTCCGAACAAGCCACTATCCGAACGATCCATTGTGGTACGACCTTTGCGACGAATACGGGCTCTACGTTATAGATGAGGCCAACATCGAAAGCCACGGTTGGCACCAGTGGGACGAACAAACCCTTGCCAAAAACAAGCAATGGCTTGCAGCCCATATAGACCGAACAAAGAGGATGTTTGAAAGAGATAAAAACCACCCGTGTATTATTACCTGGTCACTGGGAAATGAAGCTGGCAATGGCAGCAACTTTGAAGCCACTTATGCATGGCTCAAAGAACGGGACAAGACCCGTCCGGTACAATACGAACAGGCCGGACTAAGTAAAAACACAGACATATATTGTCCAATGTACCCAAAGATCGAACACCTGAAAGAATATGGCTCAAAAAAACAGGACAGGCCATTGATTATGTGTGAATATTCGCATGCAATGGGTAATAGCAATGGTAATTTAAAAGATTACTGGGACGTAATACGCGCCACGCCACACCTTCAGGGAGGATGCATTTGGGACTGGGTTGACCAATCGTTTGCTTCAGTAAATGGCAAAGATACGTGTTTCTTGTATGGAGGCGACTTTGGGATGCTTTTTAACATCAAAAGCGACTCAAATTTCTGCTGTAATGGTTTGGTTGGTTCAAACCGCAAGCCTCATCCCGGCCTCTGGGAAGTGAAAAAGCAATATCAATCACTGCACGTCAAAGCCATAGATTTGAGTGCAGGAAAATTCTCCATTGTAAACGAAATGGACTTTACCGAAATGAGTAAATATGACATTAGTTGGAATATTTTAGAAAACGGAAAACCTATAGCCGGTGCTAACCTTGGCGTACAACAGTTAGTGCCACACAAAAGCAAAGAAATAACTGTTGCTTATCCTCTTTTTGAACGTAAAGAGGGGGCAGAGTATAGCATTATTTTCAGCTATAAAACCAAAGTTGCCACTGCTGCTGTGCCTAAAAACTTTGAAGTGGCATGGGATCAGTTTATCCTGCCTTTTTCAAAAGCCCGCACACCTTTTGATGTAAACCAATTGCCAAAGCTCAATGTTAAGACCAACGCCAAAGGCATGCCATCCATATCGGGGCCAAATTTCAACATTGTATTTGATGCACAGACAGCAAGCCTGGTATCATACAAATTTGACACAACAGAAATGATAAAGATGGCCCCACAGGCAGACTTTTGGCGGGCCCCGACAGACAATGACTTTGGGAATAAAATGCCGGAAAGGCTTGCTATATGGAAAAAAGCTACACAAAACGCCAAAGTTGACTCATTTGTCCTTACCCCGGTGAATGCCTGGCAGGTAATAGTAAACACCATTTTTACTTTGCCCGAAATAAAAAGCAAGTTGTACATCAAGTATATCATTTTTGGCAATGGACAGGTTATTTTTGATTACCGTTTTGTTCCCGGGAAAGATTTGCCAGACATGCCCAGGGTAGGCCTAAAGATGGGCATACCCGCTAAATACAGCTATATAACTATGTACGGACGTGGGCCTCATGAAAATTACATTGATCGGAATTCTGGCGCTAAGCTGGCCTTGCACACCACAACAGTGGAAGACCTTTTCACTCAATATGTGAGGCCTCAGGAATGCGGCAACCTGACCGATGTAAGATGGTTGGCGCTAAAAGACAACCTTTACAACGGATTGCTGATAGTCGGAAAAGAGCCCCTATCCATTTCGGCACTGAATATAAATACCAATGACCTCAATTACTCATACGAAAAACGCCATGCATGCGATGTTTCAAAAACAGGGTACATTACTGTTCATATAGACAAAGCCCAGATGGGAGTTGGAGGCGATGATAGCTGGGGAGCTATGGTGCATCCGCAGTACCTGATACCAGCAAAAGAATATCGGTACTCATTCAGCATAAAACCTTTCAAAGTTAGCGAGGGCAATGAAGAAACGATGATGAAAAAAATGTATTAAAATCATTATTTTTCAAATCTTTAAAGCACGCGTTTTTGCAATATAACTATTAGAATAAGCTTCAAAGAGGCTTTGATTTTTATGTCCGTTGCTAATACAGGCAAAGATTAAACAGTGTTTGCCTTTAAAGTTTCCTTCTCAATTTTTAGGAATATATTGTTGCAAAAAATTAGCTTATCCCAAACTCATGTACCACACGCCTGAAGGCGGTGGGTTGTTCTAACGGACTGTAAGTCCTATTAAGGCTAAAAGCCATCTTAAGAAAGACTGTAAGTCTACTAAAGTTCTTTGAACCGCCTGTTA
>Ga0116186_1001082_pt1 | contig 29242 bp, 21 predicted proteins | sample AD_JPNNA4_MetaG_FD_89806 | JGI IMG/M metagenome (GOLD analysis project Ga0116186, IMG submission 89806) | Active sludge microbial communities of municipal wastewater-treating anaerobic digesters from Japan - AD_JPNNA4_MetaG | ecosystem: Engineered > Bioreactor > Anaerobic > Digestate | place...
TCATATACAGACTGACATAGTCGGTAAGCCCGTCATTCCTCTTCATAAACTGCTGAAGCTCTTCCTCTGAGGCGGGTTTGTACTCAAGCGATATAAACTGTACTGCTGTGGGAGGGAGAGTGCGGTCCCAGCAATCCGGATTGAACCTCATAACTGGCATTCCCACGCCATCAGCCCTGATACCTGAAATATCTCCGTCGTCTCTGCTAATAAATGCCGGTTTATTTAATTCTTCGGATGAAAAGGCATTATATTCCTTCTTGAGCAAATCATAAACCGATATGTTTGCCATTTCCGGCGGTTTGAAATTCAGTTTTGCCCATTTTTCCAGGGTCTTTTGGTAGTTGATGCTGTCAATCTCTTTCTTTACCCTGTAGTAAGCCAGTTCTGCATCCACGATCTCCCTTACTGTCACAGGTTTCCAGATCCAGGGACGATCAGGGTTGAAGACGAGTATATATCCTCCCTTGAACAATATCACGCCCGGTGATATTTCCCTTTCAACGGGATTGGTGAGGTAAAACTGCTTCAGGTTTGCTAGTGCCTTTTCGAGCGGTTGTTTCAGAGCCGGCGGATCTCCGGTTTTAAATTCGCTCTCATCCATAATTTGTCCGATATTATGTATTGGATTGTTAATGTTTATCTCGGTTCCATGAGCCGACCACCCTGTTGCCTGTTTCATTTCGCCATTCTGCATATAGAAGTAATAGAATGCAAAATGGATATAGCTCATGACCCCGTAATAAAATGAATGCCTGTCATCATCACAAAGATTTCCGCCCATGATGACAATGGCATCAAATCCTTTTATCGGGTTGAGAACCGGATTATTGATATGGAACCAGTCGGTAATAACTTTCAGATTCCCGGAGTAGGTAGCAAAATCAAATCCGGGGCATTTATTGAGCTGGTTCTTAACGATATATTCTCCCTGCTTATCAGTCAGGAATCTGGTTTCCTGGGCAGTAGAAGCTTTTGCAAGAAATAGAAAAAAGAAGGCGAAGATTATCCCCTTTTTCATTATTATATTGTCTTTAGTTACATAAGGTATTACTTTCCGATCAAAGTCGAAATGTTCCGGATATCGGTCATTCCGAAAGAGAGCTCAAACCTTGCGAGATCACAACCGCTTCCGCTGCCTTTCTTCCTGTATTCGATGCATTCATCAAGCTGCTTCTTCATGTACTGCTTGTTCCGGACCGAGCTGAACCACATGAACTGGATGGCTGATTTCGGAAGGTTTCTGTTTAGATATTCAGGATTTACCTTCATGATCATCGGGAAGATACTATCCTGTCCTTCAAATCCATGTGAAGAAGCCACCCGTGAAAGCCCTCCGCCAAAATATGCCGGTTTATTGCGATCAGAAGCCGGTATCGCGGCCCATTCCTGATCAAGGAATTGTTTATTTAAAGATGCTGTAAACTGATCCTTTTCCCTGGAAATAAATTCTTTTGCAGCATTAAAAGCTTCTTCAACAGTAACAGGCACCCAGTATGGAGGTCGTTCAGGATCATAAAGAATCCATCGTTCGCCGTCATAGACGTCAATCCCGGGATCAATTGTTTCTTTTTTCAGGGGTACGGTGAAATACCCGTACTTGCTGTCAAAGATATCTGACCATCCTGGAATTAAATCATTGGTATATAGTGACCATGAAGGCGGCTCGATCGTATTGAATGTAACTTTCCCTTCTTTGTTCAGGAAGAATGACGAAAACTCAAAGGCTATCCTTGCCGGTACTCCATACCATACAGGTCGTTTACATGTCATTGACATCGTGTGAATTCTCGCTCTTCCGTTGAATCCTTTGATATCACTTAGGACAGGATTCTGTCTGACAACGGCTACAATGTCCTTTATCCTTTCAAAATTTGCAGTCATATCAGTTTTTGTGAATCCGCATTCCGATGAAGCGTAGTCTGTCCTGCTAAGAATTTCGAAGGTGCCGGGGCGATCAGTAAGATTGACCTGATCCTGAGCCTGGCCCCGAACGAAAAAGAATAAAAAGAATGTGATTGTGACTACTTTTGATTTCATATTTTTACTTTGCTTTTCCTCCGACACTATAACCAACCTTTGCGGAGCTTAAACCTGTCATTAACGAATAGCTTCCAGAAGTGCTTACCCCTCCCTTTGTGACGCCGGGGCCTATTGATGCAGAGGCATCGAATTTTGCTCCAACATCTTTGACCTCAATATTATCCGTAACAGTTACTTCCAGTCCGGCTTTAAATCCTGCTCCGATAAATCCTGCTCCGGTCTTTGCGCCAACCCCGACGAATCCGGTTGTCGTTTTCTTTACAAAATTTCTCTTTAATGAAGCCGCAACACCAGCGGCACATCCGAACTCAATACTCTCACAGTCAAGTCCAAGATCACAGGGCCCAAAGGAAATTTTGCCTTTAACTATATCAGGACAAGGCATCGCCTGGGGTGTAGTCTTTTTTACCTCTTCAGGGGGGTATGAAGCAGGATTGGCATATACCGAACAGTCTGTACCGCAATCATTGTGTACCGGACCCATAAATGGTATCACATAGGCAGCGTAGGCATTACCGATTATTGTAAGGGCAACTCTCTGTATCTCATAAGCGTAAATCCTGCTCCAGTACGGACTTTCTATCTTTGAGTACCACTGCGCAGTGAATTCGTACATGTCGTCAAGTATCTCCTTTTGCCGGTCTACAGTTTCATTGAATTCATTTATGTAATCATCCCAGTGTGACTGCAGCTTTTTATTGAAAATATTGGCGGCCGGACATTCTTTTGTGCAATATACCCGGTGGCACTCTTCGATGCACCGTGATTCTGATCCGCAACCCTCGGCACACTTAACCATTTCATTAGTATAAGCTTCTCTGGTTTCAAAGTAAGCATCGGCTTCCTCGCTGATCTCTTCCCTTATAGACTCCTCAACCTCTGAAAAGTCATCAGCCTCATCTTTTGACTCATTGAAGAAGTACTCAGTAAGGCAATCAAGGGCAAACCTTTCATTAGGATAGTCACGGAGAGCAGTATTTGGCGGAAGATCCGGCACTTCCATATGAACCTCCAACATCTCATCGACAAACTCCTTCATAAGGGAGTGATACCTCGTAAATGCCTGGACTGCCGCCGAATATGCACCTCCCTCATTCCAGTCGGCGACCATTGTACAGTTTGGGAAGGTGGGCATTTTCACCCTCTCCACCGAACGCTCTAACGGGGCCAGGGCATCAGGAGGATTCATCTGGTTACGGGTTTCATTCCAGAATTTTTCCTTTTCACTTTCCCCTCCGGGGGAGTTTTCTGCCTGCGACTGGAGATATGCGAAATTATTCGAGAGCTGGCTATATGACGCTCCCATACCCTTGACACCTGCAAAGAGTTCAAGAATGGCATCCTGCAGACGGTTCTGCTTTATATAAAGATCACAGAGCGATGTGTGTGCCTGGCTGAAGTCGGGATTTATCTTGAGCGCCTGCTTATAATACGATTCAGCCTTTACCATGTCATTAAGCTCGAAGTAGCTGTTCCCGATCTGAGTAAGAACCAAGGGGCTCTGTGAGAAGAGCTGGTTTGCATAAAGCAGGACCGGAAGAGACATCGCAACTGAGTCGATATTTCTAAGGTATGCACCGAAGTTGTTAACACTAAGGGTATCGTTCGGCAATGCCCTTACCGCAGATGCCAGGTAAACACATGCAATATCATGGTCAGTCCCGAATGTCAGTTTGAGTCCGCCGGTGGTTGTGAGAGTCCGTACCTCGTCAAGTTTAAATCCGCCTTCATTTGCTGTTTTCAGGTCAAGGTCAAATTGTGCTTTAGAGACCGCATCAAGGGCTTTGTAAGATCTGTTAAAATATCTTTCAGCGATAGCAATGACATTCTCTTTTGAAATTTCTGATGATTTAACACTTATAGTTACAGGCTTGCTGCTTTCCTCCTTCTTCGCCTGGCTGCTGCCGAAGCTTACAGGTGGCTGACTCCCGCCGAGCTGTACTGCCAGTTTTTTTATCTCGGCGTTGGCCTTCGCAGCTGCAGCCGGATCGTCCCAATTTGTCGTTCTCCTGATTTCAGCCATCCTCTGCCTGATCTGTTCCGGAGACTGGCCGCTCTGACCGTTCATCAGAACAGAAACAGACAACATCAAAACCATAAGCAAGTATCTCATTCAATCACATTTTTAGATATATGCACAGATCTGTATTCCTGTAAAAAAGACAATCAGTTGTCTTCCGAATAGTAAAGTTTATACCTGTAGGCCTCCTTCAGAGCTTTAAGGTACTCCGCTATTGCTTCCAGAGATGCCAGTTCCTTCCCTTCTGCCGGCATTTCTATGCCTGTCTGTGCCTTTGTTGTTTCTGCACTTATCTCACCAAAATTCCTGAAGTCGGGCATAGATACCCTGACTATTTGAATATGTTTTCGAAGGGCAGCCCTGTACTGAGGAGTGAACCTGTTACAGTAGGCTATCTGTTCATTTTTTATCTTCAGACTTAGGGAGTCCATAACGCGTGCCTCCCTGTCAGAAACTATACCCATCATGGATGTAAGCTTACTGTTCCAGGCCTGAATCCGATCAAGCATCTTCTTCATTTCCGGGTCATTTTGAATAGAACTGTAAAGGCCTGCTATCCGGCTGTTGATCTCATTGATCTTTGACAAAGCCGCCTGTTGAGAAACATTGGTCTTGTACAGGTTACCGGCGTAGTTGTTCCTTGCTGCCTGGCCTGGATTATTCTTTGCATTTGCCATGGCTTCAGTTGCATAGGCTTCCGTATAGGCCTGCTTGCCGGCCTCACTCATTTTCGAAAGGTTCTTTACCTCATCCATAGTCATGTTGGCCTGCTGAGAAAGCATTTTGTTGGCAAGTGCCTGTTTATCAGCCTCCGACATGTTCTTCGCATTTTTCATCTTGTCGATGTCAGCCTGTGAAATACCATACATCTGTGACATCTGTTTCATCACATTCTCCTCTGCCACATCAGCATTGGATTCCATGTTCGATTCAACAGATTCCCTGATCCCTTCGATCTCATTCTCCAGCTCGTCCCGAATAGCGCTTACTCCGCTGACAAAGTTCTCAACCGATGCCCTTGTCACATTGCATGAATCTTTAGGAAGGGCCGGTATCCTCTTCATATATACCTGTGCCCGTGTCTGTGCAGCTCCGTTAAGAACAAGACTGGCAGCCAGAATTATAAATAATATCCGTTTCATCTGTTTGCTTAGCTTTTAATTGTTCATTATGTAAATTATTGTGAAACCTGAAAAGGCATCCTTACAGTTTTATGAACTCTACCCTGCGGTTAAGCGCTTTGTTTGACGGCGTATCATTCGGTGCTACTGGCTGGTTCTCGCCCAATCCATCAGATTCAAGCCTTGACGCATCTATTCCAAAGGTTTTCACCAACTCGTTCTTGACCGCTGCCCCTCGACGTTTTGACAGGTCAAGGTTTGAGGCATCGGCACCATCAGCATCGGTGTGGCCTGCAATCTTAACACGGAGATCGGGATTTTCAGTCATTACTGTCGCTACTTCCTTCAGTGTACCGTAAGATTCGGGTTTAACAACATCCTTATTAACATCGAAATATATACCGTAACTTACCAGTTTGCCTTCAGTAAGCAGTTTGCTTCTCATATCGGGAGCTGCCGTGGTGATCTTGATATTTGAAATGTATGAACCTGATGAAGCACCTCTGTACAGCTTGAAGCATAAACGTTTGAATTTTGTTCCTTCGTAGATATTGGTTGGCATATCAAGCACTTTTGCACCTTTATTATATATACGCACTCTCCGGTTCTGAACCCAGACGATAACATGGTTTACTTTTTCAGCTTCAACAGTGTTCACCTGTGAAGATCCTGACAGATATTCGTTTGACCCTTTCCTGTATCCCCTTGTGATCCAGTTCTGTTTCTCCATCTGAATATGAATTCCTCCTGTTCCGGGATTATTATCCTTATTCATTTCGCTGTGACTGTCCTCTCCAAAAAGGACCATGTCAGCAGCGATCCTTAATCCACCAGGTTTCGGAACTATATCCATTTCGATGATGAAATTCTGCGGGAATTCAATGTCTTTCATGAACCAGTAGGTTCCTTCTCCACTGTTCAGGTTTAACCAGTTACCAGTTGCAATATTGAGTGAGTTGATCTCTCCGGAGGCATCAGTTGTCCATAATGCAGGAAAATCTCCTACTGCATCCTGGCTGAAATCTTCATATAATATGATTTTATCACCCGGGACAAAATCATATCTCGAGTAGGCCTGCAGGGAAGTAGCTTGCTGACCTGTTGCCTGCTTTCCGGAACCGGCATCTGTTTGTCCTCCGGATTGAGCATTCTGATCTTTTTGAGTGTCAGCCGGCTGATCCTGCCCGGCATTCTTAATGTCCTCCTTCACGGCATTCTCAACAGCATCAAGGCCTTTATTTATAGCCTGATCGGTCCGTTGATTTGCTCTTCTGTTCACTGCGTTCTCAACTTTCTTCTTGAGATCGACTTTTATCTGACTTTCAGCATTCGTTGCCAGGCTCAACAGAAGCACTGCAACGATAAGTTTAATTGTACTATTCATTGATTCTGATTTTAGTGACTGTTAATAATCGGATTTATAAGAAACGGGGAAAGTAGTTTCAGTTTATTGTGGTCCGTTTTTAGTTTTTCACCGGTTTCCGAACTGAGGAGGTTCAAATTTTTGCACATAAAATTATCAAGTTGCTGTACCGGTAAAACTACCAACAGAGTTTCAATCCCTGATCCCCTAAAAAGGGGATTTTATTATAATAAAGATAATATCTGTAACAATGTCTTATCACCCTCTCATGAAATTTTTTTCATCATTTGTCAAAAAAAAGATGCACCTGACATATCGTTTCCCCTTCTGATCACTTTTTATATAAAATATCCCTTAAAAAGGGGATTGCTTTTACGCTTTTAATATTTAGGTTTGTGAGTCAAATCAGTATTATGGTGGACCGGATCCGATATCACATAAAACAATATATATTGCTGATTATTTGTTTTTTGTTTACGTCCTTATCCTTCGGGCAGAGTAATGATACACTCGATCAGGTCATTACTGAAATCCTGAATAAAGAATTTAATACCCGGGAAGGGAATAATACCCGCCTTTCGGATGATTCGACCCTTGTAATGCACTTTATTTCAGAAGCTTCAAAATTCAAAAGCATAAACTCCGATTCATCACTTTTATTCATAAGAAAAGCTGTTGATCTGTCGGTCAGGTCGAAATCCCTGATCCTGATCTCCCGTGCTGTACAAAAACTTGGAGAATATTACATGAGCCATGAAATGTACCAGGATGCTGCAGCCTGTTATATAAAATGTCTCCGGATCGAAGAATACAGGAAGGATGAGCTTAGGATAGCCAGTCTAAATGATAATCTGGGACTGTTGTACTATTATATGGAAGTCTTTGATAAATCTCTTGACTACCATCAGAAAGCTCTTGATATCTACCAGGCTTATAATGATGTTCCGGGAATAGCCAGGGTCCTGAATAATATTGGTTCCCTCCACAGTTCAAGAGAATTCTGCGAGAAACGCACAGAGGAAGAAAAGATGGCTGACTTCAATACTGCATTGGATTTTCATCGAAGATCCATTGATCAGTATTCCCTGATCCATGATGAAAGAGGTGTAGCGAAGGTCAACCAGGATATAGCATCAGTTTACAACAAAATGAAGAAACCTGAGGTAGCTCTCGGATATGTTCAGAAATCTCTTGAATACTACCGGAAAATTAATAACCCTGAGGGCATTGAAGGTGTTCTATTCACGCTTGGGAAAACTTACTACAGATTAAAGGATTATAAAAGATCAATCGAAGCATTCAGGGAATCGGAGAATATTGCCCTGGCAGGTCGACTCACTGGAGGCATTCAATATCTATATGAAGCCCTGGCAATGCCATATTATGATATAGGAGATTATAAGAACGCCTATAATATATATATTAAATATATGACCATCCGGGACTCTGTATATAATGCTGAAAAATCCCGGCAGATCATTGAACTTGAAACCAAATACCAGAGTGAGTTAAAGCAGCAGGAAATTTTGAGACTGACTGCAGAGAAAAAACGGAAGAACAGTCTTATCTATCTGCTTGGTGCCTTAATAATGCTCCTGGGATTCTCGGTTATCTATTATATAAGGCTAATCTATAAGAATCGGATTATTGCCGACCAGAATATCCGGATAAAGGAAGACAAGATCCTTCAGCTGGAACAGGAGAAGCAATATCTTGCGGCCAGATCCGTCATGGAGGGAGAGGAAGCTGAAAGGTCACGGCTTGCGAGTGACCTTCACAATGGTCTGGGAGGCTTGTTATCAGGAATAAAAATCAATCTGTCATCAATGAAAGAAAATGCTGTAATCACACATGAGAACGTAAGTTCGTTCAACCATGCAATATCACTGCTCGACACTTCCATCAGCGAGCTGCGGAGGATAGCGCATAACCTGATGCCGGAAACGCTGAACCATTACGGACTCAAAACTGCCCTGGAGGATTTTTGTTCTCAGGTATCTCCGGCCGGTCTTCCAAAAATTGTATTGCAATTCTTTGGTGAAGAGATACGATACACTAAAGAACTTGAACTAACTGTCTACCGGATAATCCAGGAGCTTGTAAATAACTCGCTCAAGCATTCCGGGGCTGACAGGATAGATATCCAGCTCTTTTCCGAACCTGACAGAGTATCTGCTCAGGTATCTGATAACGGGAAGGGATTTGACAGCACAGCTGTTGAAAAAGAGGGCAAGGGGAAAGGGCTTCAGAATATACGTGACAGGGTAACGGCTCTTAACGGCAAATTCGATCTCCGCAGCCGACCCGGCGAAGGTTCGGAAATAACAGTCGAATTTATAATTTCCTGAAAATGAATTCCGTGAAAGAATCCGGTCCCGAAAAAGTTTTGATAATAGAAGATCATCCCATAGTTACTGAGAGTCTTTTCAGGCTTGTAAGTGAATCATTTGAGAATGTAACATGCATTCATGCCTCAACCGGGACCAAAGGACTTGCGTATCTTAACAGCAATCATTTTGATATTGTTTTGCTTGATATCAACCTTCCTGATATTTCAGGTATTGACTTCTGCCTTCAGGCCAAAGCACGTCTTCCTGAATTGAAAATCCTTGCCGTCACTTCTCTTGCACAACGTCATATAATCGAAAAATCATTTGAATCCGGAATGGATGGATTTGTCCTTAAGACATCTGATATCAATGATATAAAAAAAGGTATAGAAGAAGTCCTTGCCGGAAATAAATACATCGGGAAAGGCGTTCAGGAGCTTATAAGCAACCGGCCGTCAAATGGTTCCTCCGAACCTGTTATTACCCGTCGTGAGGTTGAGATCCTTAAGCTGATCGCAGACGGTCTCACCAATCAGGAGATAGGCGAAAAGCTCTTCATCAGTACCTCAACTGTAGACAGCCATCGTAAGAATCTGCTCATCAAGTTTGATGCAAAGAACACTGCCGCTCTCGTAAAGATGGCGATGGACAGGGGGGTGATCTGACAATACCTTACGCTGCTGCCGGTACTTCAACAGGTTTTTCCTTCTCGAGGAGAACAGACTGGTAAAGTGATGCAAACGAGCTTTTTATCCATATCGTTGCAGGAAGTACTCCCACGAGTAACATAGCCAGACCGAAGACCCAGATGAAGAATGAAACAAATCCCATTAAGAATATTGTCCAACCATGTCCTCTGGTTAGTTTCCAACTGGATTCAACAGCTTCGATAGGATCTAGCTTCTTATCCATGACAAGGTAACTTACAAACGCTAACCGGCACCCTACTATGATTCCTGGTATGATCAGGGCAAACATGCTCACGGCAACCAGTCCGAATACCAGCAGGTTGGCCAGTATTATACTAAGGTAATTGGTCCAGAATCCTTTGATGAGCCATTCAAAATCGGGCTTTTCCTTTCTCACAGCCTGCAGGAATATCATTTTGCTTCCGTAGGCCACAACAGGCAGGGCCAGAAATGCATAAGCAAGGGCTATCATCCCGAAAAATACTGCAAACGCACCCAGCGAAGCAAGCCCGAACATATGTTGCCAGTCGTTGTCCCACCAGCCGGAGAACTTGTTAAAAACATGATCGTCAAAATTGAAATTTATTCCTTTCATGGGCCCGGTAAGGATAGCCAGTACAAAAACGACAAGCAGTAATCTGAGGAAGTTATCAAGCATTACATTCCATCCTGTGCCGTAACTATCCCCAAAAGTAGGTTTGAGAGTGTATTCTCTTTTCTTTTCAACTGATGCATTCATTTCATTATATTATTGGTGATTCACAGCAAAAGTAAATCCAATTTACGACCCGGGGTCAATACTATTGTAGTGATTTTTCAGAATCCTACTAAAGTATGGTGTGCACTACTTTAGTAGTGATTGGAGTCGTGCAGGTCTTGCAGGTCGTGCAGTCTTAAAAGATTAATTTCCCGCAGTCCCGATAGCTCCCGATAGCTCCTCAAATCCGCAAGTGTTTGTTGAAAAAAGCTGTAAAACCTTAGCAAATAAGGCTTTACAGCAATAGTATTTTCACCTAAATTGGTGTTGCAACAAATACCAAATATGAAAGTACAAAATTGTAACACAATATCCGCATTTGGAGGGATAAATTTTGTTTTTGAATACCTGGAACAAGGTAATTTCAGAAATTTATTCGAAAAGTATCTACCCGAACTAGCCCATCAAAGCATTTATAACTGGAAAGATATAATTTATTCAATATTAAGTATTTATTTATGTGGCGGCGATTGTATTGAAGATTTGCAAATACATCTGAAACCACATTTTCAAAAAAATCCATTTGTTAATGTACCAAGTTCTGATACAGTATTAAAAAGGCTTAAGGAGATATCTGACATAAACGCTCAGTGTTATACCAAAAGAGGAACAATAGAACATACTTATAACCGGAACTCAAGATTAGAGGAACTTAATGTAGAGTTACTTAAAAAACTTGGAGCCTTTTCTAAAGATGAAACTGTTATTGATTATGATAATACGATCATATTCAATGAGAAAAGTGACAGTGAAATGACGTATAAGAGGAATCCTGGATATCAACCTGGGGTATGCACACTTAATGAAGAGCAGATATTATATATTGAAAACCGCAATGGAAACAGTGATGCAAAATCCTTTCAGGCAGATACTTTAAGACGCATTTTCACTCTGCTCAAATCAAAAGGGATAAAAAAAGCTGATCATTTTAGAGCAGATGCTGCTTCCTATCAGTATGATATCATAAAGCTTCTGGAGAAAGAGGTTAAAAACTTTTATATTGGATCCAGGAATAGTTATATCGAAAAATACTTCCCTCAAATCAATGAATGGATGCCCATGACAGATACATCTAATGAGATAATGGAAATAGGAGAAATAACCATAAGCCCTTTTCAACGACAAGCAAGGAACGATAAAAAGTCTGCTCATGAGTATAAGTTGATTGTCAAAAGAAGACCGAAAAAAGATGGCCAACTCAACCTTTTTACCCAGGATCATTATGAATACAGGGCTATACTTACAAATAATACACAATGGAACGCAGTCGAAATAGCTCAATTTTATAATCACCGTGGTAATATGGAAAAGCAGTTTGATATACTTAAAAATGATTTTGGCTGGAATTATATGCCCTTCTCAAAACTAAACCAGAACACTGTATTTTTATATATAACAGCTATTTGCAGAAATCTATATCATAATATTATCAAATACTTTTCAGAGAAAATCAAATCATTAAAGCCTACGTTCAGGGTTAAAAAGTTTTTGTTCCGGTTCATTATTTTGCCAGCAAAATGGGTTAAAAGATCAAGACAATACTACCTGAGAGTATATGGTAAGTTAAACATCTCGACCTGACATACACGCCAGAATTTATTATTGATCAGATTATAAGTTGCTTGGCGACATAGGTAATGTGTGTCCCGTAATTAAAAAACGGAAGAAAATCATATAATTGATGTGGATATCTATTTGAAATAATGCTCTTTATTTAAATAAAACATGAATACTAATAGCTAAGTTATCACTCCACCTTAAATAAAACTGCAGAATCCTTATTAAAATCAAACATGCGGAATTTAGGAGCTATCGGGACATACAAGGACAAAACAGAACCCAAATTAATCTCCTTCCTGTCTCCCTGGATCAGAAAATAGATGCCGATAATAAAGTGCAGATAATTGACCTGTTTGTCGATAGCCTTTCTATAAAGGTTTTCATACGGGTTCAGAACTTAAGACAGCACATGATCTTGGCGTTGAGACGATAGTAGCAATACCGGGAGTACCTTCCACCAGTCAGGCACCTGATCCGCTGTTCAACTACGAGTTTTTCAGGTATAACAGGGAGGATGATAATTATACCTGTCTGCATGGACAGACACTCCACACCAACGGATCATGGTATAAAGAGAAAACAAGTGCAGGCAATATTATCTGGTTTAAGCAGTATAAAACGAAGTCATGCAGAAGTTGTCCGGTACGTTCACATTGTACCAGATCGAAGAAGCAGAGGCTGATACACAGAAGCGAATATGCTGATTACTACGAAAGGAACCGTACCAACACCATTGAGAAGGAACATCTTTACAAACGTCGTCAGACAATTGTTGAGCACCCTTATGGTACCATAAAGAGGCAATGGGGGTACAGCTATATTCTCACCAAGAAGGGAATAAGCGGGGCAAGCGCCGATATGGGTCTTATGTTTATTGCCTACAATCTCAGAAGAATTGGGAATATTTTGACCATGAATGTGATGAAGGAGTATCTGAGGATGCTTTCTTCCCTGTTTATGTGTCTGTTTGACCTCAAATGGGTCATTTTAAAGCGTTCCAGGGGCTTATGTTATGTAATTACGGCCAGGACTGTGAAAATCAACCTGAGGCTTAAGCCTGCTTAAAAAAGGTCAGATTCTGTGGAATAATAGAGATTAATAGACAAACTCCCGTTAGCGGTAATAGTGATCGCTGTGGTAATCTTGACTAATTTGAATCCTTATCTTGGAACAACATGTTGACATTGCCAAATTTTTAATACTTATTTTCATTTAGAGTTCTATGAATAAATTTAAATTTGAACATCACAGACAGGAAATTTTACCATTACCAAAATTTCTTTTTAGGCTTAGTAAGTATCTATTGTTTTGTTTAATATTAATCGCCTTTTCACTTCTAATAGGGATTTCAGGGTATCATTTTTTTGGAAAACTCGACTTAATTGACAGTTTTCATATGTCCAGTATGATTTTGACTGGAATGGGACCTGTCAATGAAATGACAACTGATAGTGCGAAGATTTTTTCTTCACTCTATGCTTTATATAGCGGGATAGCATTTTTAAGTATTACAGCTGTATTCTTCTCTCCAATATTTCATAGAATAATGCACATTTTGCATTTTGAAGGAAATAATGAAACCAAATAAACTACAGCCTCTAACACGAACGGTAGGGTCAATAAGCTTGTCACACTTTCTGCTTTTGTTCCTGCTCCCAAGACAGATTTGTAATGGTTTTTGCACCCGGATACGCGCATCAGCCTGCAATCAAAATCCTGCACCGTGACATCCCGATAGCTATCGGGACGGGACAGATTCGTGGCAGTGCTGTCGTCGGGTAAAGCTTACGAAATTATACCGCCGGGCCTTTAGCACATATATTTGGCAATTCGTAACTTAGCCCTTGCGCCGCTACATATTAATTTTATTCTGACAGTAAAAAATTCAACACTTTTACCGGGACTTGCCAACGCACGACAGACAATTGGCCCTCCCGCCGTCACCAAAAACTTCTGTCATTTAATTAACAATACTGCTTTCTACCTGGACTCTCCTATCGCACAACTTAAAATACATGTGCTAACAGCTAAAAGCCAATTTTTATGATCCGGCTAGATTTAATCCGAACTAAAACAAGACTCCGGAATTGTCGAATGTTCGTTTTTTAATAGATTTGTAAAAACAACCAAAATGAATCAATCAGAGATTAAAAAAGTAATCTTGAGCCATTTAAAAGACTATGATCCAATTAAGATTGGCATTTTTGGTTCTTTTGCATGAGGTGAGAATAAAAATGATAGTGATATAGATATCCTTGTTGAGTTTAAGGAATCTCCAACATTACTCACTCTGATTAAATTAGAAAATGACCTATCAGAGATTCTTGGGATTAAAGTTGTATCTCGTCCTGAAATAGGTTGACACTCCGGATTTGGAATTCTATTTACTTTAAGATAGATTTGCGAGTAGTATAATATTCGTAAATTATGATACAAAAAAGCAGATGGCTTTATCCTGGATTAATAGCTTTTTCCATAATCTTAAATTCCTGTTCAAAGCCTCTGGAATGGCCAGAATCGCCACTGTATGTCTTTGATACAGGGAAGCTGAATACAATATATCCCGCAGATAAAGAAAGTGCAATGTCGCATATTGTAGGCCATTATGCTCATTTTGATGTCGTAGCTTATGAAGATACAACGACCAGAACAACAATGCGCACATTTATTATTTCTTATGGTTTTACTAATTTCTATCTGGAAGATGGCAAACTGATGCAGTCTGACCGGTTTGTACATGCAGAACAAAAACTAAGCAGAAAAAATGCCAGGTCGGCATTGAGGGATGAGGCAGTTCAGGCAATCAAGCCCCGTGTTCAGGAGGTTGATTTATCTCTTAAAGATGGTGTCTGGAATATCTACAGACCAGAAAGCCCAAGCCTCCTGGGTATTGAAGGAGACCCGCAAAAATCTCTTTCAACAGATCCCAATGACCCCAACTTAACAGACCCAGACAAAGACGGACATCCCGGGGTTACAGTCCAAATAAGCGTGGGGAAATTCTTCAGTGGTGAGATTTATATAACCCGCCGTGAAGTATTCAGAAATTATCTTTCGCTTAACTATAATGGTACGCTAACTGGCTATGTGGTGGACCATTCAGAACAGTTTGTTGTAGGTGCATCAAAGAAAATACTGAATCAGAAATCAAACAATTCCCAGCATCCTGATAAGGGCTTAAACCCGGTTTTGCTAGTTAAGGTTGACCCTGATATTGACACATACGAGGAATTATTGCAGGTAAGAGATAAAATCTTTCCGAAGGAACCGGAGTTCAAAACAAAATAAATAATAAAGATCCTGTCTGACGATTATAATATTTCAATATGATTGAGCAACAAACAGAAAAGGAAAACAGTACCACACCCTTTGTCCTTAATGCAGAAAGCATAAAAGAGTTATGGTCAAAAACCTATAATACCGAAGGTAAGCCAGACTGGTCACACATTCTTCCTTATTATGATGATAATGTTTATTTCCGGGATTCGATCCAGGCAATTCACGGAAAAGAAGAGTTTATTTCAATGACTAAACGTCTCACAGACCGTTCAAAGGACTTGTCGATGAAAATTGTAAGGACCGGCCAGCACGGAAAGAATATTTTCATAGAATGGGAAATGACAATAAAGTATAAGAAAAGCCCAAGTTCTGTTCTTTACGGATCTAGCCGCGTAACACTGAACGACGAGGGGAAAATCATCGAACAAAGAGATTATTACGACCTCTGGGGCGATATTTTTGACAACATCCCCAGGTTTGGCAAGGCTTACAGAAAATTCATGAAAAAGAAGTTCGGATAGTCTTAATTGAACAAAATGTTTGTTCCGTCCGTTTATTAAACAAAAAATTTATGAAAAAGACATCATTTTCCATCATGTTTATATCCTTCCTGCTTTGCGGGGCATTGTCAGCACAGACAGGAGCCCGTTTTGGCCTGAAGGCTGGATTTAATCTTGCAACTCAATACGGCATCAAGCCTGCCGACGACTTGTACACAGTCAGCTCAACAGGAAGGAATGGCTTTGCCGGAGGAATAATGATATACTACCCTATAACAGAGTCGGTAGGTATTCAGCAGGAGCTTTTATATGTTATGAAAGGGTCGGGTCAGGATGTAACAATTACTACCCCTCTGAACATAAATACAAAGTCGGAATATAAGATGAACTACTTTGAAATGCCTATGGTTCTAAAGTACAGGTTCGTCAATATCAAGGATTTTGGCATCTACGGTAACACCGGTATCGCCTTAACTCTTTTAATAAACGGCGATTACAATATAACAACAACAATCAATACCGGCATCCCTCCGCTAATTGTAACAAAAGAGTCAGGCAACATGAAAGGGTTGGATATGTTTGATTATTCGTTTGTATACGGTTTAGGGACTGACTTTAAGCTTCTTAATAAAGATTTCTTCTTTGAGACCCGCATGACAATCGGATGGAATACTCTGGCAATGCCTAATGCGACTGGCGCCGATCCTATTCCGCTGCGCAACCAGGCTTATACTTTTACACTTGGTCTTTATTTCTAGACTCCCATCACTGTTTAAGTGATAAGTAATCTGATATGTCTTTCTTATTTGCGTGTAAGACCTATGAAGAATAAAAATTTTAAAAAATATTTCAAGGCGTATCAGTGGTCGAACATTGTGTCAATGATCAAAAACAACAGTCGAAAGCCGAAAATCTGTACAAGCGATTTCAAAGGCAGACTGGTGGTAATAAGTGGCGCAACATCGGGAATCGGATATCATACGGCCCGGAAATATGCATCATGCGGGGCAAACATTCTGTGCATCAACCGTAATGAGCAAAAAAGCGAAGCTCTTAAAACCGAAATAGAAAGGGACTTTGGTGTAAGCTGTAAATACATCATTGCCGATCTGAGCAATATGAAAGACATTTTCACTGCTGCTGAAAAACTTCGAAGTATTGAGACTCCTATAGATGTGCTAATCCATAATGCAGGAGTTTATCTTACAAAGAGAGAGCTTACGCCGGAAGGATTCGACAAGGTTTTTGTTGTGCATCATCTTTCCTCTTTTGTTATTAATATCCTTCTCAGCGAAAAACTAAAATCGCAGGAAAAGGCAAGAATAATATTAGTAAACTCGGAAGGCCACAGGTTTGCCGCCTGGGGCCTGCAACTAAGCGACCTAAACTGGGAGATACGCAGATATTCTGGATTGAAATCATACGGCTCGGCCAAGCTGGCCCAACTGCTTTCTATGATGCTGTTGGCAGATTACTACAAGCCGTCGGGTGTAACAATTAATGCCATGCACCCGGGTGCTGTCAGGTCAGATACCGGAAGAGAAAATGGAGCTGCCTATCGCTGGGTTAAGAAACACCTCTTCGATAAAACACTGAAACCGACTGATATCTCAGCTGAATCGATTTATTATCTTGGAGTCTCGGAAGAAGTAAGCGGAGTAAGCGGAAAGTTCTTTAACCTTACGACAGAAGAAGAGCCTGCACCACCGGCATTGGATAGAGAGTCGGCCCAGGAATTGTGGGCAAAAAGTGTGGAAATGACAGGAGTAAAGGATATAATTGGCAAATCATAATAAGTATGACTGAAAATAAATATGATTCAGTCATTGTAGGTGGCGGGATAGCAGGGCTTACCTGCGGGGCCTTTCTCGCTAAAGAAGGCCACCATGTTCTGATTATTGAAAAGAACAAGGAATGTGGAGGACTTGTGAATTCCTTTTCACACAATAGTTTTACTTTTGATACAGGGATAAGGGCTCTCGAAAATGCTGGCATTATTTTTCCAATGCTGAAAGAACTGGGGGTTGAGCTCGATGTGGTTAAAAGCCATGTCACTGTAGGTGTTGAAAATGAATTAATTGATATATTGGACATCGATAGCCTTAATGAATACAGTAATCTCCTGAAAAGACTGTATCCCGAAAGCAAAGATGAAATTGACAGTGTTATAAGGATAATCCGGAAGGTGATGAAGCATATGGATGTCCTTTACGGTGTTGATAATCCGAATTTTAAAGATATAAAGAACGACAGAAGGTATCTGTTCTGCGAACTTCTGCCGTGGCTTCCGAAATTCCTTTTAACATTGAGAAAAATCAACCGGATGAATGTGCCGGTTGAGCCATATCTTGAAACAATTGTAAAAAACCAATCCCTCAGAGATATTATCTCCCAGCATTTTTTCAGGAACACACCTGCCTTTTTTGCTCTGAGCTACTTTTCTCTGTACCTCGACTATTTCTACCCAAAAGGCGGGGTTGGCAAACTGGCTGAAGCTGTTGAAAACAGTTTTCTTAAGCAGGGTGGCGAAATATTAAGGGAGACCACCATTGATAGAGTAACACTGAACGAAAAATATGTTAGTGACCAGAACGGCATAAAATATCATTTTAATACCCTGGTATGGGCCGCCGATCTAAAAACTTTCTACAGGATTACAACAACAGAGGGATTGCCGTCAGAGGTCAGCCGTGATTTTGAAAAGGTTAAAAACAGATTGACAGCGGGGAGGGGTGGCGACTCTGTTTTTACTCTTTTTCTGGAGGTTGATATACCAACAGAATACTTTAAAAAAATAGGAAAAGGGCACTTCTTTTATTCCCCTTCGCGAAAAGGACTTGGTGATTTAAGATGGAACAGTATAAATAATATTATAAAGTCATCACAAAAACCAGACAGGTCGGAAATTCTTAATTGGCTCGATAAGTTCCTCGCTTTCAATACTTACGAAATATCTATACCTGCACTCAAAGATCCCGATCTTGCTCCGGAAGGAAAAACAGGTCTCATAATAAGCTTTCTTGCCGACTACGATCTTTTTAAGAAAGTCCACGACGAAGGCTGGCATAAAGAATTTATTACTGAACTTGAGGAGCGCATCATCAGAGTACTTTCAGATTCTGTATATCCTGTACTGAAGGAAAAGGTTATTGACAGGTTTTCGTTCACCCCGCTAAGCTACGAAAAACGGGTTGGTTCGTCTGAGGGTGCAATTACCGGATGGTCTTTCTGCGAACCCATCCCTGTAATCAATAAAATAACTGCAGCCGGCAAGGCAGTTTTAACTCCGGTACCTTCAATATACCAGGCAGGACAGTGGACATACAGCCCGGCCGGAGTGCCAATGTCTATCCTCACAGGCAAGCTTGCTGCACAAAGAATATTAAGTTCCTGAGAATTTCAAATCACACGGAATTTTCAGATGAAAGTCAAAAATTTGCTTTGAGAATATCCTGTGTGGTCAGCAAATTCAACAACTAAAAAATCAAAGAAAGTAGTAAAACTGCAATTGCCGTGATAACAATTCCGGCTACGACTTGATTTATTATTGTTCTGGCAGAGAAGGTTTTAAACTCGCCGGAGTCTGCAATACGGTTATACATGCTTATAAGTTCTTCGCGGTCCTTAATTTTAGTGTAACACCCCGGGCTGTCAGCTATATAGTGTTGTGCATAAGGAAAACAGATTGCTGCACTGATTTCCTGCCGTGCCAATCCCGGGAAAAGGGTATTTTCTTTAATATGAATATCCTCCACTGGAATATCCAGGGCTTCCTTTACTTCCGCCGGATCAAAGATCACTGCAAAAGGAATATCTTCCCCTTTTACATAGCTCTTACAGTGACCTATCGATGTATTTCCCATTAACCAGAGCTGCTGATCAAGGATTCGAATTTTACCTCTTTTTATGATTCCTTTAAATTGAAGTTTTCTCTTTGTCCTTTTTTCCTCGATGTCAAAGAAGACCTCTCCCTGTGAACTTGTAGTTAAAATTGCCCTTTCACAGTTTGGATCAGCAATGCCTTTTGTCGGCAGTGCTATAATGGTGTTGGATAAAATATCTATGAAAATAAAAGACAACAATCCTGTTTCTTTATCTTTTGCAATCAGGTAGGCCTCCATTCTTGTTCCCCAGAATGTGCTTGCACGCGTACTTAGATTACCAATACCCATGTAATAATCGGGCACGTCATCAGCAAACAATCTTGTTTTTGAAAGTTCATACCTACCAGGAAGCATCGATTTTGCAAGTTCAATATCGGCCAGTTTAAAAAACAGAAAAAGACTATAGGGATCAATTATAAAGCCTATATAAGGAGTATTTTTGGAAGCCCTGTGAAGCATAAACTTTAAAACAGCCGTGGGCAATAATCCTTTTAGCTTCTGGAAGAAAAGGAGATTGCTGACTTCCATAGGATTGATCAGGCTTTCAACCCTTTTAATAAATTTTTCATCGTTTTGAATTTCCATACGTAAGTTTGAAACAAAATATCAAGAACTGTGCATAAATCTAAGTTATATATTTCACATTTGAAAACGCAGGCAGTGCATTAAAAATAGTCTATGAACCTTTCATTAAAAATTTTTTATATAATCGATTAAAAATGATCAATTTTGAATATATATTGTTAACCAATTTGTTAAGAATCTTTTATAGCAATTATTCTTTGATTTAATAGACCTTTTATGAAAATCCTTCTTACCGGTGCGACCGGATATATTGCCCAAAGATTATTACCGGTACTATTAAGAAACGGGCATGAGGTTATCTGTTGTGTCAGGGACAGGATCAGGTTTAACGATAAATACAATTCTCCTTTATTAAATGTAATTGAAGCAGATTTTTTAAAGAAGGAGACTCTTACTGTAATCCCAAAGGATATAGATGCAGCCTATTATTTAATACATTCGATGTCTTTATCAAAAGGTGATTTTGAAATCCTCGAAAGTATATCTGCCCAAAATTTTAAGGACATTATTCAGCAGACAAGTGCAAGGCAGGTAATATACCTTAGCGGGATAGTTAATGAAGCAAGGTTATCAAAGCATCTTTCAAGCCGCAAGAATGTTGAGGCGATTCTGACGGGAGGTAGTTATTCTCTTACTACCCTGCGTGCAGGTATCATTATTGGATCAGGGAGCGCTTCATTTGAAATAATAAGGGATCTTGTCGAAAAACTCCCTTTAATGATAGCACCGAAATGGTTAAACACCTTATCCCAGCCCATTGCCATAAGAAATGTCATTGAATTCCTATCAGGCGTATTGTTGAATGAAAGTACATTCAATCATAGTTATGATATTGGTGGACCTGATATCCTCACCTATAAACAGATGCTGTTGGGGTTTGCAAAGGTAAGGGGACTCAGACGATATATAGGAATTGTCCCGGTAATGACGCCAAAGCTCTCATCCTACTGGCTTTATTTCATCACATCCACTTCTTACAGGCTTGCACAAAACCTGGTCGACAGTATGAAAGTTGAAGTTATTTGCAAAGAAAACAATCTCGGGGAAATTTTAGGGATTAAACCTGTCGGGTATGATGAAGCGGTAGCTGAAGCATTGGAAAAGATCGAATTGAATCAGGTAATATCGAGCTGGAAAGATGCATTGACATCAGATACTCTTAACGGAGGTATTCTGAAACATCTGGATGTACCTGCATATGGCTGCTATTTTGATTACAGAAAACGAAAGGTAAGGGATCCTGAATGTACCTTACAAAAGATCTGGTCTGTTGGAGGAACTGTCGGATGGTATTACGGCGACTGGTTATGGGCGATCAGGGGTTTTATTGATAAGTTATTTGGCGGGGTTGGACTCAGGAGGGGCCGTAAAAGCCAATCTGAAATCTCACCTGGCGAGGCATTGGATTTCTGGAGAGTACTGGCAGCTGACAAAAGTGAGAAAAGGCTTTTATTATATGCTGAAATGAAGTTACCAGGTGAAGCCTGGCTGGAATTCAAAATAGATAAAGATAATATACTGCACCAGACTGCTACATTCAGACCACTCGGACTAACAGGGAGATTATACTGGTACCTTGTACTGCCCCTGCATTTCTTTATTTTCAGAGGAATGATAAAAAAGCTGGCATGTTAATGTGAACGGTTATTATCCAACAGGAATGAATTCGATTGGAATGGGATGTACCTAAACTAAATATTGGCTGACATCCTGTAAGATAGATAAATTTTTTTTCAACTAACCATAATAGCAAAATATCAATTAATAAGCGGGATTTAATCTCAAATCGGACAAATACTACCTTTGGATGTAGATTTACAACTATAAGTAGCGAAATAACAACTATAAGTAATTGATATATTTTGATTATGGAAATTCTCCAAAATAACTTTGCCGTATCAAACAATTTTAAAAAATAAAAGATATGGTAAACTTTAAATTGATTGGCAATAAGATTGCCGAAGCACGAAAAAAAGTAAATATTTCTCAGGCACAACTTGCCCAGCGACTTTTCATAAGCTCACAAGCAGTAGGAAAATGGGAACGCGGAGAATCAATGCCTGACATCATTACTTTTAACCGTCTTGCAGAAATTTTGGGTGTTGACCTTAACTATTTTTCAGAAGGCTTATTCCCTGTCCCAGCAGAAAAAGTTCTAATTGATTCTTCAGAAAATAAGACAAACGATTTACTCTCCGCAAAACCGAAAATTAATCGCAGCTGGGATATGTCACGCGGGAACTGGATGGATGCTGACTTCTCCGGATTAAAGAATCTGCACGAAAGATTCAGTTCATCTAACATGCTTCGCTGCAAGTTTGTTGGTTCTGATATGTCAGGACTTCTTCTAAAAAGCAATAACGTGCAAACCTGTGACTTTTCAGGTTCTGACTTCAGCAGAAGCCAAATCCAAAACTCCAATTTATCAAACAACCTTTTTAAAGACTGTCCGATGAAAGAAACTGAATTCTCACAAACCAATATCATTGATTGCGATTTTACCGGTGCAGATTTTACAGGAGTGATAATTAAAGCTGGTGGTTTTGGGAAAAATACAATTGTGGATGCAATTTGGAATTGTACTTCCTTTGTTGATTCACACTTAGCAGATGTAATTTTCACTGGTACATTAAAGGACTGCTCCTTTGAAAACTGCTCGTTTACCAAGTTGATTTTCAAAAATGCGACTATTCTAAACACTTTCTTTAAAAACAAAAGTCTAAAAAGGATCCAGTTCATTGACTGTCAGGCAGACCGGATAACCTACGAATTCCTGAAAAACGGAAAAGCAAATTTAACCGGGATCACTTTGATACCAAAAGGAGATGAAAAATAAAATTGTCCCGAAATGCTAACACAGACGGTATAATTAATGGGCTCGTCCACTAAATTATACCGCCTGGTTCAGCGTTCATTGCCACCCAACAACAGCATGCAAATGAATAAAATAGCTTACTGCATTTCAATTTTAATTATCGGAATTGTCGCATATTTATTCCTTTTCGGAAAGCTTTTTGCCTTTTCCCCTATAATTATCGGATTTGATAAACATGAGTCAAAAAATGCAATATTTTATATTCAAAAAGATTCAAAGTACAATGATTTTGAATTAATTGATACATTAATTCCTTCTGTCGAAAATTTTCACGAATTAAACTTTATCAGGAAGCCCAGGATTTTTACTTTTCAAGATAGCTTGACATATATTCACCATTCACTTTCTAAGGCCAGATTCTGTGCTTTTTCAAGTGGCAGGTTATTTATTTCTCCATGGGCATTAAAAGAGGCAAAACAAGGAAAGATCTCAATACCAATCTACACAAAACATGAACTTTCGCATGTCTTAATTTTACAAAATAAAGGTATATTTTCGGAATTAAAATTCCCAGAATGGTTACTTGAAGGAATCGCAGTTTATAGTGCAAATCAATTGGGAACTTCATTCTATCCTGGTAAAGAAGAAACATACAAGGCGATTGCCCAGGGGAATTTCATGCCTCCTTTTGATTTCAAAACAAAAAGAGAAAGCAAAATCAATCTAGATGTAAAATACCGGATCACATTCATGTATTCAGAGTTTGCTTGTATTGTAGATTATCTTATCAAAAAGTATGGAAAAGATAAATTCCTGTCCTACATGAAAGCTTTAATCAAGGAAAATGACCATGACGAAATTTTTAAGAAAATATATGGAGTTGACTTTGATGAATCAATAGAAGAATTTTTGAGATATGTAACCACAGGTATATAAAATTACTGAAATACATTGAGTTTCATAAATGCAAAATAATAATATTTGTAAGATTAAAATCAGTAAATTTAAACTCCGAAATACTTTTAATATAACCTGAAAAAAATAGATTATGATCAACAGAAAATTGATTACCAGCTTTTTCCTGATTGTGGCAATAGTTGTCCCTGCATACGGACAGGCCAATACTCAAAAAGCATTAAAAGATGCATACGCAGGGAAATTCCTGATAGGAGCTGCAAATGACCTGACAAAAATCTCTGATGCTGAAGCGGCAAATATTAAAATGCATTACGACATCATCACCCCGGAAAACTGCATGAAACCACAACCAATTCATCCTTCGGAGGATAAGTACAACTTTGTAACCAGCGATGCAATGGTTGAGTGGTGTCAGAAGAATGGTTTAAAGGTTTGGGGACATACCTTAGCCTGGCATTCTCAGTCTCCGGCATGGTTCTTTCAGGAAAAGAATGCAGCGACAGGAGAAGCAGCTGCTCCTACCCCTCAACCTGCAACTACGCCTGCAGCAGCACCGGATCCTAATGGTCCACGTCCCGGCATGGGAGGTTTTGGTGATCGCGCTAACACTGGCCCCCAGGCAAGCCGGGAAGTCATCCTGGAACGTCTGAAGAATCATATTATGACTGTTGTTGGGCGATACAAAGGAAAAATAACTGGATGGGATGTATTTAATGAATCAATTGCTGACGGTGGTGACGGTAAAACAGAAAATCTCCGGACCTCCAGCTGGTATAAGGCCGTCGGGCCCGATGTTATTACACTGGCTTTCAAGTGGGCACATGAAGCCGATCCAAATGCTCAGCTATACTACAACGACTACAACATCGAGCAGGGCGCTGTTAAAAACACAGGGAAACACGCCAGTTCCATTTTGCTTCTAAAGCGGCTCATTGCAGAAGGTGCCCCGATCACCGGCGTGGGAATTCAGGGACATTGGCACCTGGACACTAACCTTGAAGACGTTGAAAAAGCTATCGAGAATTACGCTTCCCTGGGCTTGAAAGTATCTATTACAGAACTGGACGTGACAGCAACAGGTACAAATAGTGGCGCTTTTGGCGCAGGGCAGGGAAATAGAACAATCCCGCCCGAGAACTACCAGAAGCAGGCTGAGGTATACAAAAAGCTGTTCGAAATTTTCATGCGTCATGCAGATGTCATCGACCGCGTAACCTTCTGGGGTCTTAGCGATACAAGGTCGTGGCGCAGGGGACAGGATGCACTTTTGTTTGATGGCCAGTTGAATCCCAAACCGGCATTCAATGCTGTTATTGAAGCAAGCTCGTCTAAGTAAATTCTGTTCTGTCAGAATACTAAGGTTTACAAATGCTCTCAATTAATGGGCTTCCCTCCGAAACGGGCCAATTACCCGCATGTTTCGCAGGGGAGCTCTTTCTTTTGTACCACGCTGTTATAATTGATATTCATTTACAGTCACTTAGATTAATAACCAACATAACATGAAATCGATTATAGCAGGAATAAATCTATTGATTCTAATACTAATAGTGAGTTGCGGCAGAGACCTTGACCAATCAAAAAGATATTCTGATATGAAATCGGAATATGATAGTCTTATTGCTCAGGCCAATTTGATTATTAATGAGCAAAAGACTATTGCTGATAGCTTAAAAAATATCAGGGACGATATAGTAAGGAACAAGGCACTGAATTATAAATTACCAGAAATAAACAGGAAAATTACGAATGCAAGAGAAATTGAGTCCAATATTGAGGAGATAAGAAAACATCTGGAGGCAATAAGACTCTTTGCAAACAATGGCGAGAAAGTAACTAAAAGAATCATATACTTTAAAAGAAAATATATAGTCTATTCAATTACTATTCAGATACATGACGAAAATATTATGATCCGGGATATAACAGGTGATGTATCAGCAAAGCAATACTTATCAAGGTATTTATCTAGTGAAAGAAAATAGGTACACAACCTGATACGAATAATTAAGCTCATCTTATATCATACTTTTTGTTTCCTTCTACCAATAATAAACCGTTTGCAGAGAGAAGAAACCAGTCGATGCAATCGAGAAGGAAGGGAGGAAAATATTTTTGCTTGCTGTAGTATTTTAAATTGATTTGTTTACTTTTACACTTTAGCGGCCGGAGCAAAGAGTTTTTTATCTACAGAATCCTAAGTCATTACTTTATTCCATGACTATCAGATATTTATTGCAACATATCTTTATATTTAAATCACTACCTGAAACTTAAATTTTTTAAAATGAGAAGACTGTCATTTCTATTTCTTGTATTGTTGCTGGCAGTAGCATGCAATAAGGGTCCGAACCAGGATTCGAACCAGGATTTGAAACTCAATGATCTTGGGTATTTCGAGACGCAAGGTGTAAATGTCCTTGTGTATAATAATCTCTTTACCGGAGGTTTTAACGATGAAAAGACTGCCGGTATAGAACTGATTCACCATGGAGTCAGAACTGCACAGGGAGGTGCTGTAAGACTTTCCAACACTCCGGAGCAGTGGGACCTTGTCCCGGCAATACCAATCCGAACAGTCGACACCCTGGCGAATAAAATTGAGTCCACCTTAAGGTATGAAGATTACGATTTTGATTCGCGGGTTATTGTCTCAGCCAGGGGAAAAGGTGTTGAGATATCTGTTTACCTTGATAAACCAGTTCCGGCTGCACTTGAAGGCGCTGCCGGATTCAATCTTGAGTTCCTTCCCTCTCAGTACTGGAATAAGACCTTTCTGATGGATGGGCGTCCCAATCGATTCCCGCGCTATGTTGTAGGCAACACAATTACAAGGCCCAACAGTGAAAAAATCAAGCAATTCAAAGGGTATAAAACTTATGACGACAGGGGAACCGGCAAATTTATCGATCCTCTTCCACTTGAAACAGGCCGTACAATCCTCATGGCACCTGAAGACCCCGAACGTTTGGTAAAAATAACCTCCGAAGATGCCGATCTTATGCTTTTCGACGGCCGTATTCTGGCACAAAACGGATGGTTCGTAGTTCGCAGTTTACTTCCGGCAGGAAAAACAGGCAAGGTTCTGACATGGACAGTTGAACCCAATGCAATTAAAGGTTGGATAAGAGAGCCAAATATTGGTTTCTCCCAGGTGGGCTATATACCTTCGCAACCAAAAGTCTCTGTAATTGAACTCGATAAGAAAGACAAACCGCTCGCAAAAGCATCGATATATAAAGTAGGCGACGATGGCAATGCTACTGAAGTATTCAGTGGTAAAATCGTACCCTGGGGTGACTATTTTAAATATCATTATGTAAAATTCGATTTTTCTTCAGTCAATACCCCCGGCATATACTACATACAGTATGGTGACATTAAAACAAATAACTTTTTAATAGAAAATAACGTTTACGACAAAATGACCGACGCCACGAGCGATATATGGATCCCGATACATATGAATCATATGTTCGTAAACGAGGCTTACAGGGTTTGGCACGGTGAGCCTTTCAAGGAGGGCTATCTACAGGCTCCGGCACCCACCGATCATTTCGACATGCACCGCCAGGGACCGACCACCGACACAAAGTATAAAGGGTTGGAATTGATCCCCGGATTAAACATAGGAGGTTTCTTCGATGCCGGAGATTTTGATATCGAGACAGGGTCGAATATTGGTGTGGTGCAGAACTTTGTTCAGACATGGGAATATTTCAAACCCCTGCGAGATCAGACTTTTGTTGATCAGAAACAGCGTTATGTTGATCTTCACCGCCCGGACGGGACACCAGACATCCTGCAGTTTATCGAGCATGGTACATTGAACCTGTTAGCACAGGCAGAGATAATCGGACACATGGCATCAACTCTATCTAACTCTGTTCTAGATAATTACCATCATCTTGGAGATGCAGCCTCAATAACAGACGGCCTTCCCTATAATCCTAATCTTGGTCCTTACGAAGTAGCCCGTGATGGCCGGTCGAGCGGGCTTAAGGATGATATGTGGGCATTTACAAGCCGCAATCCAGGCACCGATCTCAGGGCAGCAACTATGTTTGCTGCAGCAAGCCGGGCGCTAAAAGGATATAACGACAATCTTTCAGCAAGAGCGTTGAAACAGTCAAAAAGGCTTCTGAAAGAGGCAACGGAATTGCTTGCCAAACAGCCACAGGGTCCTGCCGGCAGAAGCTTCGGATCAGCAGACATGGGCACCAATCTTCAACTCTACATCTCAACCGGGGAGCAACAATATATCGATAAATTTCAGGAGCTTTTATGGCCCGCACTTGAGCGTAACGTTAGTGGCAGCATATTGACAGCATTGCATGCTATACCGCACATGGACGCATCCTATAAAGAAAAGCTGCGGCCCTATGTTGTAAAGTACAAAGAATATGTCGACGAGATGGAACAGGATAATCCGTACGGAGTACCCATCGGCCTTGGCAACTGGGCAGGAAGCGGAGGCGTTGTGAGCTTTGGTACAACTATTTGCTTTGCTAACATGCATTTTCCTGATATCATTGATGCCAGTCATGCTTTCAAGACTACTAATTGGCTGTTTGGCTGTCATCCCTATCATAATTATTCCCTGGTGGCTACATTGGGCGCTACTCGTCCCAAAGCTGTCTTCTATGGAAATAACAGGGCTGATTTCTCATTTATTCCGGGGAATGTTGCTCCTGGTATATTATTCAGGCAACCCGACCATTTTGAAAACTACGACGACTGGCCATTTCTTTGGGGCCAGAACGAAGGAACAATTGGTGGAAATACAAGCTATTTAATTTTTGGATCTGCTTTTAAGAATATGTTAAAATAAAGATCCCGCTTTTGTTAGCATTATAAAAAGCTTTCTCCATATCTACTCGGTTACTATTTACTGGAAAAACAGTTTAGAGTGATAATTCTTTTTGTAGATTTGCTAAATAAGTAGTCATATTTTTCGTAGCCATAATCGATAACCCTGTAAAAATTTACTATGAACATTAAACCAAAAACATTCTTATCGGCGGTAATCACTGTAATTCTGGCAGTATCCGGATTACAGGGATACGCTGCTATGTCAGGCGACAAAACTGATAGCGCTCAACAAAGCGATAATAAACGCAGTATCGCTCCCTACTTCATTCGGGCCACTAAAGCGAAAAAGACACCGGATACAGATGGATTCATTCAACGCTGGTTACTACTGGAGCCAATTAACAAACCAAACCGCAGCAATACTGTTTTTACAGACAGCTACATAAGAACAGCCTTCACAACCGAGTATTTCCCAAACCAGTTTACCGGTATTCCCAAAGACGGTGAAAAGGTAAAAGTCGGAGAACAGGAACTGATGTGGCACGCATTGGAGAGCACAAATTTCA
>Ga0116186_1001096_pt1 | contig 28978 bp, 29 predicted proteins | sample AD_JPNNA4_MetaG_FD_89806 | JGI IMG/M metagenome (GOLD analysis project Ga0116186, IMG submission 89806) | Active sludge microbial communities of municipal wastewater-treating anaerobic digesters from Japan - AD_JPNNA4_MetaG | ecosystem: Engineered > Bioreactor > Anaerobic > Digestate | place...
ATATCAGAAAGCTGCATAATTATTAACAAAAAAGAAAGTTATGAGTCTCCCCCAAACCCCCTCATTTCAACATAAACACTTATATTTGATAAATAAATTGTCCAGTCCTTCTAGACCATCTCATTGTTTTTGAGCAGGCTGAAATCGGAAATTCCTGGCGCAACCAACGATGGGATTCATTTAAATTAAACACCCCAAACAAATTTAACTTGTTGCCCGGGCAGGAAAATATTTTCGCTGATGCAGATGGATTCTCTTCAGCTTCAGATTTTGTTTACTTACTTCAGGACTACTGCAAAAAATTTGATCTGCCGGTAATCGAAAATTCGAGAGTTTTATCAGTCGAGTATGTTTCCGGTTCAAAATATTTTTCTGTATGTGTCTCTGAAAATGGTTCAGCCAAATATTACCTTAGTAAACAGGTAGTTATTGCTTCCGGTGGTCAGAATATTAAGAATATCCCATTTTTTGCAAAGAAAATTTCAGAAGAAGTTCTTCAGTTACATGCATGTGAATACAGAAATATATCTTTGCTTCCTGAAGGAGCTGTTCTAATAGTTGGCAGTGCACAATCAGGCGTCCAGATAGCTGAAGATTTAATTGAAAGCGGCAGGAAAGTCTTCATCTCTACAAGTCAGGTAGCCCGGGTACCAAGAAGATATCGGGGCAAAGATATAGTGGACTGGTTTATGCTGACCGGATTTAATGAGGTCAGAACTACAGATGTTGCCGATCATCAGATTCTTACAATGAAACAGCCGCAGGCATCAGGTGTAGGGGTCAGAGGTCATACTGTGAGTTTGCAGTCGCTGGCACGAAAAGGAGTTGTCATTCTTGGAAAAATTGAAACCGCAGATCCTGCAAAGGTTTTAATTCAGCCAAATGCTGCATTTCATGTAAAATTCGCGAATGAATTTTCCGGGAAAATGAAAGGCATGATTGATGAATATATACAAAGGCTGGGTCTGCAGGCGCCTCCGGCTGAAAAAGATATTGATGATCAACCTGATGAAACAGCAGCATGTGCATCATCTGTTACAATCCTCAACCTGAAAGAAAACAATATTACCTCCATAATTTGGACAACCGGATTTATTGTTGATTTCAGTTATCTGAAGCTTCCTGCCTTTAATGAGAATGGAATGTTGAGACATTCAGATGGCATTTCAGATATTGAAGGATTATATTTTCTTGGACTACCATGGCTTCGCAAAAGAAAATCAGGAATTATTTTAGGAATCAGAGAAGATGCCAGATTCATAGCTGAGAAACTAATTGCAAAATCAGGAAACTAGAATACAGGTTAATAAAAGACTAGGCAGAGGAAATAGTTACAACTCTATCAAAAAATATTGCACAAACACTTAAGACAAAAAAACAGTTTAATATGTAGGCAACTGAAAAACCAAAAGATTAACAAAAACAAAACAAAATGAAAAAAACTAACAAAATGATTGTAAGACTTCTACTTACTGGATTATTCTTTGCGGCGTCAAGTGTCTACGCGCAGACTCCTTTAAGTAAAATTACTCTTGAAAATGAAAGAGTTAAAGTAGCAACTGTTGAATTCAAGCCCGGAGATTTTGCACCAACTCATTCCCACCCCGACAATGTGGTTTATATCATAAGTGGAGGTAAAATGGAATTTACAGATCAGGGGAAACAACCAGAGGTTTTTGATCTGAAGGACGGAGAAAGTATTTGGATGCCTGCTGTTATCCACACTGCAAAAAACATCGGCAACACTACTGTGAAAATGCTTGTTGTAGAATTAAAACCAGAAACTTCGGAAAAATAACTCCTGCTACGCTGATTAAAAACAAATTCCGGCAACCTGTTTCGCAGCAATGTTCAGAAATATTTTATTGAAAAAACATACAGGGCTATGACAACAAACAAATCAAGTATTTGATTCATAAGTTTATAGTACTGCAATTTACATTACTATAACATTAAAAGGTCTTTAAGCTGGTTGCAACTTTTGTCCGTTGGAGGTACTGAAAAAGAGCGAGTGTGAGAGCGAGAGCGAGCACGCTCGTCTCTTTTTCCTCAAGACTCACTCTCACAATCACACTTCAATCCCCTTATGATTTTTCAGATTCTTCGTATATTAGTTGTTTATCGCTGCTAATTTATTTTCCATAGTGCTAACTTAATACTTCAAATCATGTTTGATTTTCAAAAACTTGATGTCTATCAGAAGTCAAAGAACTTCTGTAAAGAAATTTATTCAATCTTGGATGAAAAGAATTTTGACAGGGTAACAAATGATCAGCTCAGAAGAGCATCATTCAGCATTATATTGAATATTGCTGAAGGAACTTCACGATTCAGCAACAAAGACAGGAAAAATTTCTTTGTGATTTCCCGAGGTAGTGCATTTGAATGTGTATCTATCCTGGAATATCTTCATGAAACAATAGAAATAACTCAGCAGGTTTTTCTGGAGAGTGAGCAAAGACTGGAATAAATCTCAAAAATGCTGTTTGAATTAATCAAGAATCTGGATTAATGTACCAAACGGCACAAGAGGTCAAAAACGACCTCTTGTTTCTTTTTATGACATCCTGAAATCATCACTAATTGAGGGAATGAGAAAAGGTGACTTTCACTGGTTCAGGGTTGCAACTTTTAAATTCTGAAAATGGGATTTTTTGTCAGAGTTGAAGGAGACCAGATTGCAGGTAATGTAAAATCAGTTTTTAAACTTGTTTGAACAATTTCCGGAATCCCTGTGTTTAAATGATAAAGTGGAAAATACTCAATTCCATGAAAACATCTCCCAAAAAAGTTATTACACTGGAAGCAGAAATTAATGCTTCAGTGGAAAAAGTCTGGGATTACTATACAAAACCTGACCATATAGTGAAATGGAACAATGCATCTGATGACTGGCACACTCCCAGAGCCGAAAATGATCTGAGAACCGGAGGCAGGTTCCTTTCCAGAATGGAGGCCAGGGATGGAAGTTCCGGCTTTGACTTCACAGGCGTTTACACGGATGTAAAACCGCTTAAACAAATAAACTATACTCTGGATGATGACAGAAAGGTAGAGGTATCATTTCTTTCAGGGGGGAATGTGACCCCTTTAAGAATCACCTTCGAAACCGAACAAACCAATCCCGTTGAAATTCAGAAAGAAGTATGGCAATCTATACTTAATAACTTCAAAACCTATGTGGAAAAATCTGTTTCGAAAAAATGTATGCATTTCGAAATAACCATAAAAGCGAGTGTTGAAATGGTCTATAAAACGATGCTAGAACCTACAACATATTCTGAGTGGACATCGGAGTTTAATCCTTCATCTCATTTCAGCGGATCATGGGAAAAGGGTTCGAAAATACTCTTTCTGGGAATTGACCATAATGGTACCCAGGGTGGAATGGTCAGCAGGATCAGGGAGAATATTCCAAACAAGTTTGTAAGCATTGAGCATCTTGGTATTGTAGAGGATGGGAAAGAAATTTACAGCGGACAAAAAGTTGAAGGATGGGCCGGAGCTCGTGAAAACTACACGTTCATCGATAATGTCAGGGATACGCTGCTTGAGATAGATCTGGATGTTGATTCTGACTATAAAGCTTACTTTGCTGAAACATGGCCGAAAGCCCTGGACAAGTTGAAATCGATCTGTGAAACATAAATAATTTAATACCTTATATATTATGGCACAAGTCAGCACATATCTTAATTTCCAACGTAATACGGAGGAAGCGTTTAATTTCTACAAAACTGTTTTTGGCAGTGAGTTTAAGGGAGAGATATCCCGGTTTCGCGATATACCTCCTTCAGAGAATATGCCGCCACTGCCTGAAGAAGACAAGGACCTGGTGATGAATATTGCATTGCCGATCCTTGGCGGACACCTTTTAATGGGTACCGATGCACCTGAATCGATGGGCTTCAGGATAAGTTTCGGAAATAATGTATATATAACTCTCCAACCCGACACAAGGGAGGAAACGAAACGTTTATTTAATGCACTTTCACAGGGAGGAACTGTGGAACAGGAACTGCAGGATATGTTCTGGGGAGATTATTACGGGAGCCTTAAGGACAAATTTGGAGTTCAATGGATGTTTAATTGCGCAGAAAAGAGCAAACAGGCAGTAAAGGACTAAACTCCGGTGAAATGAAAAACAACATTATTTACCCTTGTATCTGGTTTGACGGAAATGCAATGGAGGCGGCAGATTTTTACTGTTCGGTCTTTGATGATACTATCATAACTTCCGAAAATCAGATGGTGGTGACTTTCGAATCATCAGGGCAGAAATTCATGTGTCTTAACGGCGGACCGGGATCTAAAATCAATCCATCAGTTTCATTTTATGTTATTTGTGACACAGAGAAAGAAATAGATACGTTATTTAGCAAACTGCTCGAGGGAGGCTGGGAATTAATGCCATTAAATAAATATGAATGGAGCAGGAAGTATGTCTGGCTTCAGGATAATTTTGGAGTAAACTGGCAGCTTTCGTACGGAGGCGTTGAGAAAATAAAACAGAAGATCTCAATTATGCTGATGTTTACCGGTGAAAAAGCCGGCAAGGCGGAAACAGCAATCAATTTTTATATATCAGTGTTCGGCGGCAAGTCTCATATTCTCGGCATCAACAGATATACCAAAGATGACAATGACACACCAGGAACTATCAAGCATGCAGAATTCAGACTGGGTGATCAGTCATTCATGGCTATCGACAGTTCATATATGCACAAATTTGGTTTTAACGAAGCTTTATCTATTGTGGTTGAATGCGAAACGCAGGAAGAAATTGATTATTTCTGGGATATGCTGAGAAAAGGAGGGGAGGAAGTACAGTGCGGATGGCTTAAAGACAGTTTTGGCGTTTCATGGCAAATAGTTCCTACAGTTCTGGCCAGTCTGATGAACGATCCTTCCAGATCGGACAGAGTTGTCAGTGCTTTTCTCAAAATGAAGAAATTTGATATTGAAAAGCTGCTGAAGGCATAAGTTACTTTGTCAGGAGGTGGAGAAATGGTAAGAGTAACCGGTCTTTGAATAATCAGACAGAATTCTAAATTAATTTCTCTGATTGTCGGGAAACTGCCACTGTCAAACAAATTCAAACGCTACTTATTAATATATTAAATGAATTATCAGATTGATCAGGGTGATTACGATTTTTTGGAGCAACCAGCAATGGAGTATTCAACATTAAAGTTGTAAGCCTCAAGAGAACCATCTGTTCATTTAAAGAAATTGTGTTTTTAATGAGACCATAAAACTTCAGAATTCTTGGTTGACGGTATAAAATGGACATATGTTTTCTATGAAAGTGGACTTTCAATCAATATTTTGTATACACTGAATGATCCTAAAAAAAGAGCAGTGGGCTTTAAGCTTTCAGAAGGTATGGAAGTTCCAAAAGAGCTGGAGGAGAAATTCAGGTTTGCAAAACAAAAATCAAAACTTGCAGGAATAATTCGTAGTTCATTTTTTGTAATCAAGGAGGAATATTAAAACTATTTTATTATCCTTCGACTGGCAAACTCCTAAGCAATCACATATTTAAATTTGGCCCGAAATGCTTACTGTCATCCAAATGTCAGAAGCTATACCATTCAGTAATTTCTGTAATAAATGAACTTACCTGGTTTTTTACTTGATTTCCCTTTACTGAGACTTTTTGCCAAGAAAACAAAGGCCTCAGGTGTTGAACAGCACTTGATTGAAAAGGACTACAGCTGAAATGCCTTTGTGATAAGTGATCGGCATACTGGTTGCAACTTTTAAATTTGAAAATCGGGTTTTTGCATGAGTTTCAACCGGCGAAAAGCAGAACACACGATAATATCATTTATACGGCAAGTTCATCTTTCGGGCAATTTCCTGAAAGCGTGGTTGGTCGCGCAGTCCATCATAAACGGGTATTAAAAGATAGGGTAAGTTAGGATCCCGCTCTTCATATGCCTGTTCAAGCCAGTACAATGCGTTGTCAACATCGCCAGCCCAGGTAAAATATTGGGCAGGAGAAGTTTGACTGACTTGTGTGATATTTGTATTTTCAGCACGTAAGCCTGCGAGTTTCTTCATCGCACCTTTGAATCCCATTTCGGCATTTCCTTCGTCTATTGCTTTTAAATACACGCTGTTATCTTTCCAGCGGGACCTTAACATTTCTATTGCTTCTTCTTCTCGTCCCCCAAGGTAAAGTGCATTAACAATGTTTATTACTGCAATTCCTTGCGTAGGACTAAGATCCAGTGCTTCCCGGAATGCCTTAACGGCCTCATCATATCTGTGCACAAACATAAGATTTACGCCATAAAATGATCTTATTCTGGAATTTAAAGGATCGAGCTCAAGTGCGGTTTCAATGTGCTTCATTGCTTCATCTGGTCTTCCCAGAATATTCAATAGGTGCGAATAAGCGGAATGTGCTTCTGCATTGTTCGGATTCAGTTCAATTGCCTTCCTGAACGATTCCTCTCCGCCTTTCCAATCCCATCTCGTCCATGTCCTTAATCCAGCCAGAGTCCTGTGAACATCAGAAAGGGTGGAATCCAGCTCAAGGGCTCTTTTAATAGCTGCCTCTGCCTTTGGAGTTGCTTCTGATACTTTGGCCAGCCCTGCCTGCTTACGTGAATTCCACACCCTTGCAATACCTGCATAAGCCAGGCCAAACTCCGGATCTTTTTCTATTGCCAGCTCAAAGTATTGCATAGCTCTGTCAAAATCCTTCGGGGTGTCCTTGCTCAGGAAAAATTGACCATTCAGGTATGCATTATATGCTGTCAGGTCTGTGGTGGGTATTTTCTCTATGAGCTGGATCTCTTCAGGGGCTATTACAGCTTTCAGCTCCCTGGCTACGGATTGGGCAACCTCGCTCTGAATTGAAAAAATATGAGATAAATCACTCATATCATCATCATATATCTCGGACCATAGGTGTGTGTCGTTCCTGGCATCGATTAGCTGAACTGTAATCCAGACCATATTGCCTGCTTTTCTCACACTGCCTTCAAGAATCGCCGTGACACCCAATTCCGCTGCTATCTCCTTAAGCGGAAGTCTGGAGTTCTTATATAGCATTGACGAGGTGCGGGATATGACCTTTATATCGCCTACCTTGAAAAGACGATCCAGTATCTCATCCATCATTCCTTCACTGAAATAGTCCTGCTCCGGATCACCGCTGAGATTATGAAATGGTAAAACAGCAATTGATTTGTCCATAGCTGATTCGGACAAAGATATTTTCTGTTTTAACAGAGGTGATATTAACAGCAACGCGACAACAAGTACCGTGATTATCATAGCTACGGTTATTCCTGTCTTTCCCCATGGGTACTTATGCCTGCCTGTTCCCGTTAAAGATTTACCAGTCTTTCCCAGTCGCAGGGTTCCCTTCCTGATAGCCTTTTCAATATCATCATTTTTGACCTTATCCTTTGACATTAACATCTTAACCACTCCCGATAACTGATTTATGTGCCGTTCCACCGGAGGGGTCAAAGCATCCAGCCAGTGGACATCGCTGATGTAATATTCGAGCTGCTTTGACATAGGCACATCTTCCAGGCGAAGGGTTAATATTGCCAACCCGTGGTGCACGGCACGATCCACCTCCTTGATGACCTGCGAAGACTGATTTGAGTTCGTTGAATAGACAAGGATGAATACCTTCGATTCTTTAATGGCATCGATAATAGCTTCTGCAAAGGGAACTCCCGGGCTGATATCACGCGGGGCAATCCAGCAGTTGATACCGTTTTGTTCCAGGGTCGAACAAATTGTATCGGTGACGCTTTTATCGATACTGGAATAGCTTATAAATACATCGTGCTGCAAGTGCAGTACAGAATAAAATACTTCAACAATTTAACTCGTCCTTCACCCATTCTTTACTTCTCCGCTTCTTCTCTCCTTTCTTAAGGCGAAAGTTGATGAATATGTCATAGTCAGATAAATCAACTATACCTGACATTTGTTGATTTTATATTTTGTAATGTCAAAGTTACGCTTTGTTGTGACAAAATTCAAAGAGAGACATTTTTATAGGTCAGATCCTGCGACTTTTGAAGTTAAGAATAAATTGATTTATTGAACGAGGGTTAAAATACAGGACATTGATTTATTTTTGCTTCTTAAAACAATCAAAGCAACCATGAAAATAACAAAAACTAAAAAAAGGTGGGGTTTCATTTTGTTGTTGCTTGCAATAATTATCATCATTGCTTACTTTCCACCAACACCCCGGGATTCAATTCAATATTATGAAAGAGAAAGTGGGCAATTAAAAACAGAAAAAGTAGCCGGAGAAAAGTGGTTGCTATGGTTGTATAACAATCCAATAGGAGAAGCAACCTTGTGGGCGCTGGCTAAGAGAAAGCTGGTTTCATCGGCCTATGGTAAAATGATGGATCGTACTTCTTCAGCAAAATGGATATATCCCTTTATTGAAGATTTTGATATTGATATGAGCGGTGCTCAGGAACAGGAGTTCAAAAATTTTAACGATTTTTTTACCCGAAAATTAAAGGATAATGCAAGACCGATTGATACCAGCTTTAATATTGTTGTATCTCCTGCAGATGGGAAAATATTGGCTTATGCCGATATCAGCAATTCTGATTTTATAATAAAAGGATTTCGCTTTGATGTATCTTCCTTTTTGGATAATGCTGTTCTTGCACAAAAATACCGTGATGGCGCCCTTCTTATCTTCCGGCTGGCCCCGGTCGATTATCATCGTTTTCATTTTCCGGTAAGTGGGAATCTGACTTCAAATAAAAAGATTGATGGTGACTATTATTCCGTCAACCCATTAGCTTTGCGTAAAAAGGCTGAAATATTCTGTTTGAATAAACGGGAATATGCAATTATTTCAAGTTCTTTGTTTGGTGATGTTATTATGGCCGAAGTTGGTGCCACCATGGTAGGAAGCATCGTACAAACTTATACGGGAAGTTCTGTAAAGAAAGGTGAAGAAAAAGGCTACTTTAAATTTGGAGGCTCAACAGTAGTAATACTGTTTGAAAAAAGTAAAATCAACATTGATAAGGATTTATTGATCAATACTGCAAGGGGACATGAAACTGCTGTTAAAATGGGAGAAAGAATTGGTGATGCCTCTCTCACTCGATAATTAGTCGGGCATAAGATTTTTAGTCTTTTCAAAATAGGCTATTTCACCCTTTTGGCCTCAGTAAAACAATAATTTGTATTTATTCCCCGGGGAGTGTTTCAGCTTATAGAAATGTCAGTTATATTTATGGAGAAATAAATCTGACAATTAAGACTATATTTTTAAATCAATTAGGTTATGGAAAAATTATCTATCAGAAAGAAGTCTGACATAACAAAGCATTACGCTTTGCTCATATGCTTGATTTTATTCAGTTTTTTATCTTCATGTTTAAATAAAAGATCAGGTTCCGATTCTAAAAACCGTATTTCAAGTCCGGGCCAATATTCCGGCTATAGTGATGTTATTTACGCTGATGATTATGAAATGAGTTCTCAGTATATCGAGATGAGAGATGGCACTAAGCTCGCGATAGATATTTACCGACCTAAGGATACAATAACTGGAGAGGTAATAAAAACACCGCTTCCTGTTATATGGATGCATACCCCTTATAACCGCAGGTATAACGACAATAGGAAAGGTGCACTGACAGTTGATAACTACGCAGGTACCGCAAGCAGACTGATTAAATATGGCTATGTGGCCGCCACTGTTGATTTTAGAGGGCTTTTCGCATCCTACGGACATAATGAGGGATATAACCGTGGTGAATGGATCAGCTCAGCCCGTAATGATGCCTATGATGTCACTGAATGGCTTGCCAGACAGCCATGGAGTAACGGGAAAATAGGTATGTGGGGTTGTTCGGCCACAGGCGGTAGTCAGATGCAGGCTGCCACAACAGCGCCTCCGCACCTGAAAGCTATATTCCCTATGAGCTTTGAGTTCGATGTATATGATTTCCGTGTACCTGGCGGTATCACTGGAGCCAGGGGAGGCGTCATGCCAAGGAGACCGGGAGGTCCGTCACCACAGGAAATGCGGGATGTATTAGCTGCACCGGTAGATGCCGATACTGACAGTATGTTGCTGAAAATAGCAAAAGCTGAACATGCGGAAAACATTGAAAGCGAAGGCGATCTGCCCTTCCGTGATAGTTTTTCTCAGTTCCTTACTGATGAAGATTCAAAACAATGGTGGATAAAAAGCAGCCCTTCAACATATATGAACCAGATAAATGCTTCCGGTATAGCCATGTATATGGCCGTTAACTGGGATGAAGGATCAACCAAACCCGGTCCGTTTTTTGCCATTAATAACTTTACAATACCGGCTAAGCTAATTATAGGCCCGGGAGTACACTGCGACTGGGGTACCTCTATGAAGCTGACCGGATTTGACATTACTGTAGAGGAACGCCGGTTCTTCGATTACTGGCTTAAGGGAATCGATAATGGTATAATGGACGAAGACCCTGTGTATTATTACACATATAACGCTCCGGCAGGGTCTGAGTGGCGTTCGTCCAAAAAGTGGCCCTTGCCGGAAGAAAAAAGAGTCGAATATTATCTTGGCGAAGGTTCACTTAGTACTGCAGAGCCGACAGGAACAAATAAAAAAGACCGAACCATTGTTAATTATGACGTCAGACCAGGTGATGCAGCTGCCGGGAAACTAATATATGAAACTGCTCCATTAAGCGAAGATGTCCAGGTCACCGGTCATCCGACAATTAACCTTTGGGTATCATCAACAGCTACCGATGGAGATTTCATTGCCACGATTCAGGATGTAGCACCGGATAGTTCTATTTCATCGTACAACGTTTATGGGCAGCTGAGAGCATCAATGAGAAAACTGGCCGAACCACCTTATAACTACCTTGGATTACCATGGCATAGTTTCATGCAGGCAGACGAAATGCAATTGGTGCCGGGAGAACCGGCGGAACTTGTATTTCCGATTCTGCCCATATCAATGATTTTCAAGGCAGGTCATAAAATACGTCTTGTTATCAGTTTTTCAGGAAGGGGAACGCCACGGCTCGACCCGGCACCGGAGGTGACAATTTACCGTGATGCAACTCATAAATCATATTTAACATTACCGATTATTGAATAGGTAATACAATTTTAATACCCTTAGGAAATTCTGTTTTAAGAAATTTAACAGTCGTTTACCAGAAGGTGAGGATTCTGATATTGCTGGATCATTACTTAACCACGCCTGGCCCATGGGCTGACGAGTTAAGAGTTTGGTAGTATTTTTTACCCCTGAAGATGTTAAAAAAGTGAATTAGTTTATTGATTAACTCATTATATGATGATCTCTCAAAGTACAAATCACGGGTACCTTCATACAGATTAAGGGAGGTATTCTCTTCTGTTATAATGCAAACAGGCTCGAAGTATATTCTTTCACAAGTTGAAACAAAATCAAATCGCCGCAAATCAAAGAGAGCCTCGAACTTCTTGAGCAGGCTGGAATTATTTTCCCTGTTGTACATTCATTATCAAATGGTATTCCTTTTTGTACTCAGATAAATGTTAAGTTCAGAAAATATCTGATTTTCGATACCGGAATATTTCAGCGGTTTTAAATCTTGATCTGTCGGAATTATTATTGAATACCGAAATATCATTGGTAAATAAAGGTGTAATTGCTGAAGTTTATACCGGGCTGGAGTGCTTTAAACCCATATACATAAGATGGATTTGTATTGGGAATAGCACAGTGATTAGTGTCTTTCAAAGAGATAATGGTGTCTAATGCTAGTAAATAAGTAAAAAATCAGTATGGCACAATAATTTATGATCTACCAGTAGAAGTAACTGAGTTATGATTTAATCTTCCGTTTAGTTCTCTGTTTCGGGTGTTTTTTGTTCATTCTTTTTTTCCTTTGAGAAGGTTCTGGAAGTAAAAAAGCCAATGAAAAATGTAATTGCAATAATTACAATGAGTGGCAATTCAAAAGAAAAAAACAGAAACTGCACTTTTACACTCTCAACATTTTGCACAACAAATATAATTAGCAGTGCCAGCAGCAAAATATCGACAACCTGTTTAGCTGTCATATTGATTTTTTCAAAAAATTTACTCATATTATTTCACTTTAGGTTTTATTATAAATTTAAACACTTCCATTACCAGTATCATTGGTATAGCTAACATCAGAATTAAAAGCCATTCATTAATTGTAATTGGTTCGATTCGAAGGATGTTTTGCATAAATGGGATTTGCATGCTAAGGATATGGATACCTTGTGCTGCTATAACCCCAAACACAAGGATTATATTTCTTTTTAACGGCACTTTAAAGGCCGAAAGCCTTTCGGAACGGGCATTGAATACATGGAAATTTTGCATAAATACCATAAGCAAAAGAATGAGGTCGCGCGCGTGTATTTCATTCATCTGGGTATATTTGTTTAAATAATACCACAATCCGAATACTATCAACCCCATTGTTGCACCCGACACGATGGTTTGGTTAATCATAAGAGGGTTGAATATTTTTTCTGAGGGTTTACGTGGAGGCCGTTTCATAGCTCCAGGCTCTCCTCCTTCGAATGCGAGGGCAACGTCCTGTATTCCATTGGTGACCAGATTTAACCACAACAATTGTACGGCAAGAAGCGGAAGTGGCATTCCCGCAAAAATAGATGCCAGAAATAAGATGATCTCAGCAGAACCTGTTGAAATTAAAAGGTAAATTACTTTCCGCACATTATCGTATGCAAAGCGGCCCTCTTCAACACCTGCTACGATAGACGAAAAGTTGTCGTCCAGCACAATCATTGAACCTACCTCTTTAGCCACATCAGTACCTGAGCCCATTGCAACTCCAATGTTGGCACGTTTCAGCGCAGGAGTATCATTCACTCCATCGCCTGTAACAGCGACGAATTCTCCATTACGGATCAGCACATCAACAATTTCCAGTTTCTGTGAAGGTGAAACCCTGGCAAATACTGTTGTTGAAGCCACAAGTTTTTCAAAAGCCGGGCTGTCATGTGCACCTGATTCTGAGAGCATTTGTCCGGTAACCACTGGTGTGGTTTCATCAGTTATGCCAAGTTCACGGGCAATGGTCCCGGCCGTTTCGTGATGGTCGCCGGTTATCATAATTACTTTTATCCCTGCTTCCCGGCATTGTTCAACCGATGTTTTAGCTTCTGGCCTTAAAGGGTCAATAAATCCCACAAGTCCGTAAAAGATTAGCGGAGGAATATCCTCTGGTTCATATACTTCTTTTTTATGATATTCTTTGTATTCGCTGCTGGCAAATGCCAATACCCGGTAGCCTCGTTTAGCCAGATTTTCGGTGTCGTTAATTATTTTTTCTTTATCTAACGCTTTAATCCCGCCATCAACTGACATGGATGTACAAAAATCGAGAATGGTTTCAACAGCGCCTTTCACACCAATGTAAACCGAGTTGTTTACACTGCAAAATGATGCAGAGAATTTTCGCTCCGACTCGTAGGGTATTATTCCAATTGGTTTTTCCTCTGCCAACCATTTTTCTGGACTCACACCAAGTTTGTAACTCATTCCCAATAGAGCAATATCCATTGCATCGCCATGATACGACCATTTATCATTTTCTTTGGCTAATGAACCCTCATTGGCAAAAACGGCTATGCGGGTGATTTTCTCAATCTCTGCATTTTCTGTAAACTTAATTGATCTACCTTCTGAATCGACTACCTTGCCTTCACCATTATAACCTTGTCCTTCAATAGTGTAACGGTTATCATTGGGGAGATGTATTATCTTAGCCGTTTGCTCATTAACGGTAAGTGTTCCGGTTTTATCGCTGGCAATTACGGTGCAGCTTCCTAAACTCTCAACCGATGTAAGCTTTCGCACAATTACATTTCGCTTAGCCATTCGTTTAGTGGCTATAGACAATGCCACAGTTAAAGCTACGGGTAGTCCTTCAGGGATGGCAGAAACAGCAAGTGCCACTACAAAGAAGAAAATTGCGGTTAAATCCATACCCTGCATTCGGAGTACAATTCCCAAAAAAACGCTGAGGGCAATAATAAAAATACTGATTTGCTTGATGAATTTCTCCATACGTTGCACCAATGGTGGTTTTGCGGAAGCTGATTCGGTTACATCCAGTGAGATTTTACCTACCTGTGTATCTAAGCCAGTACAAACCACAACGCCCACGCCCCGTCCTTTCATTACGGTTGCCCCGGCAAAAGCCATATTGGTTCTTTCGGCAACACCAAGATTCTCCTGCAATATGCCAATTTGTTTTTTTGCAGCTATCGATTCGCCGGTAAGGAAACTTTCATCAATTTCCAGTCCCGACACTTCAAGTAACCGCATATCGGACGGTACTTTCATGCCCGATTCGAGCAACACAATGTCGCCTGGGACAAGTTCCTCGGAAGGTACTTCTGTCTCTTTGCCATTCCTTCTTACCCGTGCTTTAATTTTCATTAATTTCTGCAAGCTTGTGGCACTCCTTTCGGCGTTGTATTCCTGATAGGTGCCCAATGCGCTATTGATGAAAATGACCAGAAAGATAAATATGGCATCTTTTCCTTCACCTATGGCCACCGATGCAACAGAGGCAGCAACGAGGATAAAAATCAATGGATTCAATAGCTGGTGCAGGATTATCTGCATAAGTGTAATTTTTTTACCCTCAGGCAATTTATTCTCACCATAAAACTCCAGCCTCTTCTTTACTTCTTCCTGATTTAATCCATTTTCAGAAGTATTTAATTCGCTGAAGATTTCTTCTTCATTAAATGCCTGCCAATGCTCTTTTGCCAATTGTCCCTGATGCTTAATAGTATGATTCTTCATTCTTTATTACATTAATTTTTTACACCTGTTATGATCAGGTCAATTCACAACCATGACATAAGAAACCACATTGCTGCACTGCGCATTAGATGCGGATATAGATTATTGCAAATTTTCCACTAACATTTCCGGTGGTACTTATAAAGTTAACACCTCTTTTTAACAATTCGAACTTACCGTCACTTTTTTATTATTTAAAACACCGGGCCATTTTAGTTTAAACAAGCATTACCAATGTCTCCATTGCCAATAACTTTTATTAAAGAATCATCGTTCTTTCATTGCTCCAAATTACATTTATGATCTCAATCCTGACCAAAATTTGATTACTTTAATAAGTTAGTCTATATTATTCATTTGGTCTTTAATATCTCACCTTCAAAACTATATTGCCAAGTTCTTTTAGATCATCATCTTCTGTAAAAAGAGCCCTTCCATTTTTAGAAATAATTTCCCAGGCAATATTGCTGGTTATATCATCAATTACATCAGGTAATGTAAAATCCTGTATTAATTCAAACGAAAATTCATCTTTCATTCTCACAGCCTGGTAAAAATCTTGATGGGTTATTAATAAATCCCCCCTGCCTTCTTTTGCTGCACGATATATTTCCTGCAGGTCGGTATAAACATGACCTTTTGCAACAGCATGTTTTAGCTCTTTTATAGCTTCTGATGTCCTTTCGCGCTGCAACCTTTTTACAAACTCCCAGGCTTGTCCTGAAATGAAATGTTTTGCAGTATTATTATAGTTAATATTCACAAAACCAAAATAAAGTTCCGGATTATCCGCAACCTGAATCAAACGGCTAAAATTGTCTTCGGTACAAATAACTATACAATACAAACCAGTTTGATTATTTACTTTAACAATTGCTTTGTCGACTTTATTAAGAAATTCCCGAACCATATTATCATTTGCCTTCGGGTCGCTGATTTTTAGCGGATCGGTGTGAAAATAGATGCTTTGACTGAATGGGAAATTATCATTTATTACTTCGTCGGTTATGGTATCGTTTAACGCCTTATAAAGATTTACTCCGCTTTGAGATAAAAGAAGGATTAAATACTCTTCGGTCCTGTTTAAGGCATAAATTAACGGACGTAGTGCGAAACTGTCAGCAATATGCACTGTGTTCGCTTTACTTGGCCATGATAATTTGATAATTTCTTTTGTTTTGTTAGAAAGAAAGATATGTAAACTGTCGAGGTTCAGGCTAATATCAATTTCATCGGAGATCTTATCTAATTTTTCCAGTAGTGGAGCAATAGGCTTTTTTCCAAACTCAGCAACGAGTCTGTTTTCAGCTTGTTTACACAAATTTTTTAAAAGGATACGATCTCTTTTATTGTCGGGTTTTGTTCGGTGTGTGTTTAGTGAAATTGTCACACAAGGATTACTATTTTCTAATGCCAGTTTTTCAATAATTTCTTTTTGCATAATTTAAATTTTGTTTATTTAATTTTCTGATTGTCGGGCATGATAAAGAAAATGATTAATAAGAAAATTGACCCTTGTCTAATTAAATATCATGAGTCATACCTAACGGGTACTCATTAAGGAGTAAATTTAAGGAAATAAAACTTCAGCTCATTAATAGGTTATTTTAATTATAGTAAAAACAATTTCTTCCTTATCGTGCTTTATAGTAACCCTCTCACCTGTTTTCTTACTTATTAACATTTTTGCCAGAGGTGACAGAAAAGAAATCTTACCTTTTGCTATATTCGCCTCATCAACGCCTACTATTCTGAATACCTGCACATTGCCTGATAACTTGTTCATGAGAGTCACCGTTGCTCCAAAGGTTATCTCATCAGGTGGTTGTCCGGTGATTTCTACAATTCTGGCATCTGCAATCCTTTCATCCAGTAACTGTAATTTCGCATTTAAATAGTTCTGCGCTAAACGCTTCTCATTCTCATTTGTTATGTCAAGATTCTCCCTTTCAGTTATCAGTTCTTCTTTTTCCCTCAACAGCTGATCCATCCCCTCCCGGGTAACGAAATTCGGAACTCCAGCAGGCAAATATGCTCTTTGCGGAACTAACGGTACTTCTTCCTGGTCACCTTCCCTTACGAATCCTCTGCTCATAATGCTCAGGCAATAAATAATTATGCTGAAAATAATTCTCTCTTAGTAAATTATAGCAATACGTACATTTACCTGCAAATTTATCATTTGATAATCAAAACTATGGATATGAGGAATATTAATACTCTATGTATTGTCTATAATTTGGATACTCTTTGACAATTAATCTGTTGAAAATGAAAATCAAGAATCTAATCCAGTTATTCATTCTGCTGATAATTGCTTCAGCTTATTCTGCTAATGTTAAATCTCAATCCCTTAATGAAAATCCGGCTCTGGATGAGAAAGTCAGGAAATTTCTGGCTGATAATGCATATAGGTGGTATGATAGTAATGTTCCATCTGTTGACGGGCAGCTTCTCTATGATATTATAGTTAAGAATAAATATAAGATTGCACTTGAAATAGGGACATCCACCGGTCATTCAGGAATATGGATCGCATGGGCTTTGAGCAAAACGGGTGGTAAACTTATCACCATTGAGATTGATGAAGGAAGATATCAAAGGGCTCTTGAGAATTTTAAACAGGCCGGCGTTTCGCAGTTTATTGATGCAAGGCTTGCTGATGCCCACGAACTGGTAAAAGAACTTAAGGGGCCATTTGATTTTGTATTCAGTGACGCCGATAAGGAATGGTACAAAAACTACTTTGTGGATGTTGATCCTAAGTTAAAAGTTGGAGGTTGTTTCACGGCCCACAATATCATGGATTTCAATCCGGGACCTTCAGGCAGTATGAGGGGAGGACCCGGCAGAGGAAGAGGACGAGGAGGTTTTTTTGGAGGTCAGGGAGAGTTCCTGTCATATATTAAAGGCCTTCCAAACTACGAGACTACAGTAAATAGTGCAGGAGGTGGAGTGTCGATAAGTTACAAGAAAGCAGAAAAATAGCCTGATTTGATTAAAGGATCTATGACGCTAAATCCCGGTGAAAGTGTATGCATCCACCAACTTTCAATTTTTTTTGAGAACATATTGCTTCAGTTTTGTTATATGAGAAGAAAATACTTACTGGTAAAACATATCTTGTATGAGAAATCTGGCATTAATACTAATTCTATTAGCGCTTAGTACCGGGAAAACTGTTTTGGCTCAACGAGGAGGAATAACAGGTATTATTACAGACAGAATAGCCAGTGATAGAATTCCATTTGCCAATATAGTCGTTTCATCCAAAAATAATGAGATACCCAAAACAGGAGTAGTATCTGATGAAAATGGCAATTTTATTATCAAAGATCTTTCTTTCGGTTCATACGATTTAATCATTTCATTTATCGGGTATCAGACTGACACTATAAAAAATATTAATATTAACGAAAAGGTCCAGCAGGTAAACATAGGAACTGTACAGCTTAATCCATTTACTGTTGTTTTAGATGAAGCTGTGATTGAAGCTGCTCCAAATCAGGTGGTTAGTAAAATAGACCGGAAAAAATACACCGTCGGAGATTTTGAAACTGCCAAAGGAGGTAATGCTGCCGATATTCTGAATAAACTGCCTTCTGTAACAGTTGATCCCAACGGTGTGGTTTCAGTCAGGGGGACATCTGACTTCATGATCTATCTTAACGGGAAACCAACTCAGTTTGAACCCTCCGTATTGCTCGGACAAATAGCAGGTAATTCAATTGAAAGTATTGAAGTCATTTCTGTGCCAACAGCAAGGTATGAAGCGCAGGGTAAAGGTGGAATCATCAATATAATCACTAAAAGAGCGGGACTTGAAGGATTATCATTATCTGCTAATATACTTTCGGGGGGAGCACCCTGGGGCAATTACACCACACCTTTAAGCGACTTCCATAAAAATGATAACCGTATTGGAGGCGGCTTAAATCTAATGTATTCGAAAAATAAGCTGTCAACATACGGCAGTTTTACATATAATGATAAGAACGTAAACGGGACACGCCCCGGGGAAGCAAGATTGCTTCAGAAGGATGGTTCGTATTACCATATGGTATCAGAGGGCGAACGTCCGGAATGGTCTGAAAACTATACTATTAATCTCGGGACAGATTACTATCTGAATAAAAATTCATCAATTTCGGCATCCTATTTCTTTGGCTACAGGAACGATGGCCGTTCAGCCTTTTATACTTATGATAATTTTTACGGTGATGCAGATAAAGTTCCTGTAATAGGCGTTCCGGTTAATGAAAACCGGTCTTACAATCCGAATAAGCGTAATCGTTATGGTATTTTTCATACTGGAAATATCGATTTCCTGCAAAAAATCCTAAATAGCTCACAACTGACAGTATCTCTTTTGTATGAACACTCTGATCTTAAAAACGAAATGGAAAACCGCCTTTATGATTTCGTGCCTTCATCAGGCGGTATTGGTAATCTCAGGGAACATTTTAAACAAACAGATGACACTCCGCTTGATGGTTACAGGTTATCAATCGATTATGGCAAAGAACTACCTAACGGACATTCACTCAGCTTTGGTATACAACCTCAATTCCTGAAAATATCGGGGGCGTTCAGCTTTGACACACTCGATGTTTTAAATAATATCTGGAATGATTATAGCGCTTTCGAGAACGCTATAGCTCTTACCCGTGGGATTTATTCCGGATATTTCGATTATTCAGCTGATATCGGTAAACTTGATTTTGTTGCCGGATTAAGACTTGAATATACCAACCAGATTATGAAAATAGATAATCCGGATTACTTCACAATCTTCGACAGGCCGACGAAGACCAGGTACGATATAAATCGATTAGACTGGTTTCCCTCTTTCCATCTAAACTTTAAAGTTTCAGATAAAGATAAAGTAACATTTGCCACCAGCAGGCGGATAAACAGACCTCCGGTCAATAATATGACACAATTCCTTTACAGGGAGCACTACGAAGTCTATGTCGTCGGAGACCCTTCCCTGAAACCGGAATATCTTACGAATTTTGAGCTTTCCCTTGAGAAAAAAATCGGAAAACAAAGTTTCTACCTGAATGGCTTTTACCGAGGAGTGAATAATGCTGTTTTTCGGGTAAATACTGTTTATGAAGAAGAAAATGTTTTAATACGCAGCTATACAAATTCTGCAAAAACTAAGGCTGCAGGACTTGAATTCAATGCAAACCTTATAGCAGGTTCTTTTATAAAATTTTCCCTGAGCAGTTCATTATATGATAACCGTGTTGAAGGGGATATTTTCGGTTACAAGGAAAATAACAGGAGTCTGAATTGGAACCTGAAAGGGAATGCAAACGCCATGATCACGAAATCATTAAAACTCACTCTGGATTTTGATGCGAAATCAGCAACGGTTACAGCCCAGGGCAGAAATGAAATGTTCTACATGGCTAATGCAGCATTGAACTATACACCAAAAAAACTGAAAGGATGGGATTTCTCTCTGAGAACTCTCGATATACTGGGATCAAATAATACAGGCCTCAATACCCATGCATATAATAATAGTGGTGTAAAAATATTCTACCAGGAAATTGAATATGTACGGTATGGTCCGATAGTGGAATTCAACATCTCATACTCATTAAACATGACTGGCAAATCTGTTAAAAAAGCCAGTAGTGCTTTTGGCAAAGATCAGTTTTAGCAAGTCCGAACTAACAATTCAGGGCGACTGGTAGCAACTTTCGTCCTTTCTGTTTTCCTCACTCTCACTCTCACCCTCACACTCACACTTTATTTCCACCAGGTTTCTCCCTGTACCAGATATTTTTCCTTTATCAGTTTTTCATTCAATTCAATACCAAACCCGGGCCTGTCGCTCAACTGAAGGTGCCCTTTCACGATCATCTCCTTGTCGTAGCCAAGAACATCAGGGTCGCCGTTAACTCCTTTACCGGCGCGGTTCATCTGATTGTTTATGAAAGTTTCATGGGCTACAAATTCCCGGACTGTTGCTGCAAAATTAGCTGATGCAATAGTGGCAATCGGACTGGCAACATTATGGGTGCAAACCGGAATGTAGTAAGTCTCGGCAAGGTCGGCTATCTTTTTGGCCTCCAGAAGTCCACCGGCCATTGATACATCAATTTCGATCATATTAACACCCTGGTTTACAATAAAAGGACGGAAGTCATCTCTTGTATATAAATTCTCCCCGCAGAGTATGGGGAGCGGTGATTTCTCGGTCAGCTTTACCCACTGCTCATTATAACCAATCGGCAAGGGGTCTTCCAGCCAGATGGGACGCATTGGAGCAACGGCATTTGCAACACGCAGGGCACTGTCAAAATCAAACTCCCAGTGACAGTGAACAGCTATATCAAATTCCGGCCCTAAAGCTTCCCTCATATTGATAAAGCCTTGTGCTATCTTGTCTACTTCAGTGTTTGAGAGCCTGCGGTTGTCAAGGTTGTTCCATCGCTGATCCCTGTCGATATCACTCTTGCATGCCGTCCAGCCCTGACCTAACATCAATGCTGCAAACTCTTTGCATGAATCCATGTCAAGCATGTTTCTCGGACGGGCGGATGCATAGGCACGGACCTCGCTTACATGACTGCCACCTCCCAGGATCTTATGAACTGGTTGTTCGGTAATTTTCCCGATCAGATCCCACAGGGCCATTTCTACTCCTGTAATTGCATGTGTTGCTACTCCATGATTCCCCCCGAAATATGAAGTGCGGGTGCTCATCTTGAATACGTGATAGTCCAGATCCAAAGGATCCTTTCCCATTATAATTGGTTTACAGACATTCAGTACAATATCCTTAGCGCCAAGGCCGTTCGAGTCGTGATGACATTCTCCAATCCCGATTAACCCGGCATCAGTTGATATTTTGACAAGGGGGCTGATCCGCATGCCTATTCTTGTAAGGACACATTGCACATCAGTAATCTTTACTTTCCCTTTAACAGGATTTGCTAATAGTTCGAACCCGGGTAAAAAGGCCATCATAGGAACTGTGACGGCAGCGTTTCTTATGAAATTTCTTCTATTCATTTTACAGTTTATTTATTGATCGTTTATTTTACAAATATAAAGGTACCCTTTTATCTGAATACCATATTAAAATAATTATTCGCCTGCTATCCAAAAAACTTCGTTTATGGATTTTTAAAAGAATTCATTGGCAATATTTCATTATACATTTTTATATTTGTTTACTTTATACTTAGACATTTCCAAAACATGAAAAGAATTCTGCTGCTCATTGTAACAATTGTTACAATTTCATTTCTGTCGCAAGTATGTGGACAGGGCTGGCCTCAGATATTTGGACCAGACAGGAATAATACTTCTCCTCAGAAAGGTCTTTTGAGAACATGGCCGGCAAAAGGTCCGGAAGTTCTGTGGAGCATTGATGTAGGTACAGGCTATGGAGGACCTGCGGTAAAAGACGGGAAAATATATATGCTTGACAGGGATGATAATGTGAAAGACATACTAAGGTGTTTTGATCTGACATCTGGAAAGGAACTCTGGAGATTTGAATATGAAGCATCAGGAACAGTCAGTTTCCCCGGTTCGAGAAGTGCACCGACAATTGACGGCAACTTCGTCTATTCATGCGGACATAACGGAGACCTCTACTGTATAAACATCACCACACATAAACCGGTATGGCATAAAAATCTGATGAAAGATTTCGGCGGAACCAAACTGCCGGTGTGGGCGATAACCCAATGTCCGCTTATATATGGTGACTTGCTTTTTGTTTCGTATTCACAGGATCCCTATGCCGGGCTGGTCGCCTTTAACAAACTGACAGGCAATATAGTATGGAAAACCGAAGCATTCGCAAATGAAACTTATGCCAGTCCTGCTTTAGCGAAAATTGCAGGAGAGGATCATATAGTAATGGCATTTTCTTCCACCAATACGTATATGCATAAGGGAATTAAGCAATCCAAAGGCAGGATAATCGGGTTCAATCCACAAAGCGGTAAAATTCTCTGGGAATATAATAACTGGGAGAATGCTATCCAGGTAGCTCCTGCATTGGATGCCGGGGAAGGAAGGATTATTGTTGTTGGCGGGTATGAACTTGGAACAGCGATGATAAAAGTTGAAAAGAAAGCTGATGGCAGCTATTCAGTAAAAGAGCTTTTCAGGCATAATGATTTCGGTGATCACACCAAACCACCAATACTATACAATGGTTATTTCTATGCCCAGTTCTCAACAAACGACAGACGTGACGGGCTATGCTGTATGAGCATTGATGGCAAAGTTATGTGGAAAACAATGCGTTCACCTTCTTTTGATAAAGGCAGTATGATACTGGCTGACGGGCTGATCCTGGCTACCGATGGAAATAAGACCCTGTATCTCATACAGCCCGATCCTTCAGGATTCAAGCGTCTGGCTTCTGCTGAGATCCTTGAAATGGGTCAAAATTGGGGTCCGATAGCGCTTACCGACGGAAAATTACTGATCCGGGATCAAAAACGGTTATTGTGTATTAGAGTTTCTAAATGAAAATACAGAGACTGCAAGAACACATAGGACAAGGTTAGAATAAATATTTACTTTTTTTGTCATTGAGATCGGGAAAATTCTCGTCTTTTTTCTCGCTTCTCTGTATATCCTGATATACTAATTTTTAATTAACTTTGGGTAAAACTCACCTATTATGAAAATCTCATCCTGCATTGTAATTGCCCTGATAATTGCGGGCTTTTTCCTTATTCAGGGTTATCCGGCCGTGAAGACCATGCAGAATAGCGGGTCGATCTATACAACCGCGGTAAAGAAAGTGATAGATAATAAATGTTACGGGTGCCACAGTAACAATGGAAAATCACAGGTTGCAAAAAATGCTTTAATGTGGGATAATCTACCCGATCTGCAAAAAAAAGAGCTGGTGGCACATCTTGACAAAATAATCAGGGTGCTCAGGAAAAATACGATGCCACCTGAAAGTGCTGTGAAAAGGAATCCGGACATGAAACTATTACCAGAGGAAAGCAAACTCCTTCAGTCCTGGGCTGAAGCCAAAGCCGACAGCCTGCTGAATTAGGTTTAATTGGACCCTTGAGAATCATCTGATGAAAAAAATCAAAATAATTCTGGTAGTATTGATAGTATTATTCATTATCATACAATTCATCCCAGCAGGAATTCCCCGAAATAAACCTGAGGATGAAAAAAGTATTGCAAAAAGCAGCCTGGTTACAGGTCAGGTGCTTAACCAGCTTAAGAAGTCATGTTTTGATTGCCATTCAGATCAGACTAAATTACCATGGTATGCAAAGATTGCTCCTTCGTCATGGCTGCTTTCCGGGCACATCAATGAAGGAAAATCACATCTTAACTTTTCCGAATGGGAAGATTACAGCAGACGCGAAAAAATAGGATTGCTCGAAGCAATTAAGGATGAGGTGGAATCAGGCAATATGCCGCTGAAATCTTATCTGCTGATCCACAGAGATGCCAGACTGGATTCTGAAAAGATTTCATTATTATCAAAATGGACCAGTGAAACCTCAGACAAAATCCTGGAATAAGTATCCTTTATTAACAACAAGGGATCTGATTATTTTATAAAGTCTGTTACCTTACCGGTCCCCACTCAACAAGAGTGTCATTTTCAATATATAGCCAGGAGCTGGAATAGATCCACTCTTCTTTAACATCATTGCCGCTTATCACCCTGTTAATTTTTTTCGGGCTGCCCCAGCTGTCCTGAACCATCTCAGCAGTCATGCCTTTCCAGATTTTCATGGCCATCATCCGGGATGCAATATCAGAACCATATTTGTTCGTGAGGTAGGTCCGTCTGTCTGTTACAGGTCTCTGAGCCGGCTGAGCTGATCTTTCAGCCTGCCGGGTCTGTGGGACAGTTCCAATCCTTTCTTCATTAGCCGATGAAGTGGCTGGGGCGCTGCTTAATATTGCATGCTTCCTTTGAATGTAACCATCCTCCCCCTCATATGTTACATGAAGATATGTTTCGTCTGCACCAAGCACATCCACAACAGTTCCAGACGGGATAATTACAATTACTGATGTCAGGTCATCTTTGTCTTTAAAAAGCCGGCTCGCGGAGGTTAAGGTTGCTTTATTCATTGCTGACTGCCCCGCAGGCTGAGCCTTCTCAAGATCTTCAAGCACGGCAGTACGGTTACCCTGTGCGCTGAGATGACAGACTAGCAACAGGCATAGTATTGATGTTATGAGATTTTTCATGTTCTGTTTTTTTAGGTGTACGCAAAAAACGTACCATATATAGGGTTACTTAAGTAGGAATAAATAATAATAACGGTACAACGGTACAACGGTTCAACGGTACAACGGTGCAACGGTGCAACGGTACAACGGTACAGCGGCGCAGGGGCCCTAGAGTCGGATGATCATGAGGCCGTCTCTTATAGGGAGAATGATTTTTTCAATGTTTTTCTGACTGCGGATCAGTTCATTGAATTCAATTATGCCTTTTGACTGGGGATCTTTCGTATTTTTATCGAGGACTTTATCTCCCCACAGCACATTATCGGCAATTATGAAACTTCCGGGCCTTGTTTTACGTAAACATATATTATAGTACTCATTGTATTCACGTTTGTCTCCGTCGATGTATACAAGGTCAAAGACCTGGTCCAGTTCCGGGATTATATCCTGTGCCCTTCCGGTCAGCTGGATTATTCTATTATCCAGTCCTGCCTTCCTGAAATACTCATGAGCAAATTCCCTGAGTTCATCATTAATCTCTATCGTGGTAAGTTTTCCTCCTTCAGCAAGTCCCTTTGCCAGGCATATTGCAGAGTATCCTGTAAAAGTTCCTATTTCGAGAATATTGGAAGGTTTAATCATTCGCGACATGAATTCCAGGAATCGTCCCTGAAGGTACCCTGTTGACATATTCGGATTGACGAACTTTATATGTGTCTGCCTGTAGAGTTCTTCAAGTACAGGATCTTCAGGTGATGAATGATCAATGATATACTTTTCGATCCTTTTATCCATGGTCATTTATAGATAAGAGTAGACAGGTCCCCGGGTTGGAATACTTCGTTTGCAATTTCAAGGAGCTGTGATGCATTCAGTGCATCTATTTTTTTACATATAATTTCAAGTGAATCTATCCTGTTGAAGACCATCAGGTTTTTTGCCAGGCTGAGCATCAGGCTCTCGTGGTTCTCGTAAGCCCTGGCAAGGGATCCTTTTATCTGGTTTTTAGCCCTGCTGAGCTGGATAGTTCCAAGCCTGTTCTGCCTGAGCTTATTCATTTCCAGGCGTATGATCGCCAGGCATTTTTCCAGGTTATGGCTTTCAGTACCGAAATAAACCGAGAATATTCCTGTATCGCAGAATGCATTATAACCGGATTCAATATTATAGGCATATCCGTTCCTTTCCCGAAGTGATAGATTCAGCCTTGAATTAAGAACAGGACCTCCAAGAATATTATTCAGAAGGAACATCCCGATCCGGTTTTTGTGTTTCAGACCATATGCAATGTTCCCTATAATGCAATGGTTCTGGTTTGTATCTTTATCTTTTATTATCGTAGACGGGCTGTATGATACTTTCTTAAAATTTCTTTTTTTTCTGGTACGGGGAATGACGGGACCAAAATATTTCCGGAAAATCCTGAATATTTTTTCTTCAGGGATATTTCCGACAGAGCAAAACACCATCTGATCTGTGTTGTAGTTGCCGGAAACAAATCTTACAAGGTCCTGTCGTTTAAATGCTTTTACCGTTTCAGGGGTGCCCAGTATACTTCTTCCCAGGGGCATTCCGGGAAATATCAGTTCCTCGAATTCATCGAAGATCAGTTCGCCGGGATTATCAAGAGTAGCTTTTATCTCTTCTGTAATAACCTCTTTTTCTTTTTCGAGTTCTTTCTGGGGGAATGTTGAATTAAAGGTAATATCACATATCAGATCAACTGCTCTTTCAAGATCTTCTTTCAGAACAGATGCGTGAATGGCTGTTTCTTCCTTGGTTGTATAGGCATTCAGTTCTCCTCCTCTGTCATCGAGGCAGCTTAGGATATGATAAGCTTTACGGTGGCTGGTGCCCTTGAAGAGCATATGTTCGATAAAGTGGGCCATTCCGTGTTCAGCAGCTGATTCATCGCGTGATCCGGTGTTTACAAGTAATCCGCAATGCATGACCATGCCGTTTGTACGGTGGTGAACGAGCCGGATGCCATTGTCAAGAGTGTGGTAGGAGAGAAGCATATTTTCTGCGTATGGTGCAAATTTACTAATACTTGAAAGATATCAATCAGAAATTTTCAGGTTAAAGTTTTGTTTACTATGATTTTGAAATATATATTTGCAGACCGAAAAGCAGGTGCCATAGCTCAGTCGGTAGAGCAACGGACTGAAAATCCGTGTGTCCCCGGTTCGATTCCTGGTGGCACCACTTAAAAGAGAGCGAGAGTGAGAGTGAGAGCGAGTTGGCTCGAATGAACACTCTCGATCTGTTTTCCCGCTCTCGCTCTCACACTCACACTGGCAGATTTATTAATATGTGTACATGATCTGACTGGACAAGAGTATCACTCAAACTCCTTCGGTACACCGCATATCATCCTGAATACCTTATCAGTTGATATGTTTTTATACTGGTGCTTCTCACCGGGATTTACCAGAACAAAATCACCGGCTTTTACCGACCGCTCATCTCCGGTTTCATCAACGATCACTCCCTGGCCTTCAATAATGAAATTCATATGTTCATAAGGATGACTGTGAAAAGGGGTGTTTCCTCCCTGCTCTACAGTGAAAACCCTGAAAGAATAAACCGGGGCACCGTCGCTGCTTCCCAGGGGAAGCTGCTTCCATGCTCCATGGGCTCCCTCCATTTCAACTTTCTTTTTATCTACCTTATCGATAGCTATTATTTTCATAACTATTATTTTAACCTTAAGTAAAGATATGAGGTTTTTTCCTCATGATCTGTTGTCAGCATTACGGATGGCAGTTGAATATCCGGTGAACTCCGGATTAATCCTTAACGCATCTTATTGAGTAACCATAATTGAGAATATAGGAACTTCTGCTGATTCCTTTAAAATCGTATCCGAGGTAACGGCGGTATAGATGATCTGCATCCGGCCCGGTTGAGGTATAAAAACCAGCCCACTGTCCAATCCATTCAAAGTCACCTGTTTGTCTCCGATACCCGCTACCAACCGCAGAAAATCCTGATTTGTTGTCAGCTCCTGAGTTTGGTGAATCCCAGTGAAGGGTTGATTTCAGATGTCCTCCCACATTCTCTGTCACGCCACGATCGCCATCACTGTAGGCTTGTCCCTGAACTAATCCCTGACCCAACTCCATATCTACCCATTCATCATCAGTTGCCACATGCCAGCCTACAGGACAAAGGCCCCTTGAATCCTTAACGGCATAGCCATTATATAAGCCACCGAAAGTAGTTTTGTTGGTATTACTATTGTCATACCAACAATAAGCTGCTGAAGTTAGTCCTGCCCATTGATTATTATCAGAGACAAGCGCAATAGCTGATCCATCCCTGAATTTTGTTGTTTTAAGATTTTCAGCCATCCATACATCACCACCGATCGTAACTGTTTTGTAAACATTACCATCAATGTCAGTCACTGTTCCCGGCACCTCGTCCTTTTTACAGCTTACTGCCAGTAACAGAAATGAAATGAATACTGAGAACAGAGTGATTACAAATTTAATTCTGGTTTTCATCGGGATAAGGGATTTAAGGTTAAAGAATCTCAAAAGCATGTCTGATGCTTTGAAATCTAGATTATCAGATATTTTACTCTAATATAGAAAATTCCTGAAAATAATCTCTGCTATTGGGTAATTTTGATTAAATTGTTAGAATATTAACAGATCTTAACTATATGTCCTCAGAATCTCTAAAAGTTTTATGTCGGGTAAATACCAATAACTGATAAGGAGAAAATTCAATGTACAACGAGATCACTTTGCGTCGCATTATTGCTTTGGGAACGGGACTAGTAATAGTCGTTGCTATTATTCTTTCACTTATCTTAGTACATGACAAAAAATAGTAACTAATTGATTGTTAATATATTATATGATTATTGTTAATAAATACATGTTCTTTTATTAGGTTAAAACCTTGATAATCAATATGTTGGAAATGTACAAC
>Ga0116186_1001099_pt1 | contig 28887 bp, 24 predicted proteins | sample AD_JPNNA4_MetaG_FD_89806 | JGI IMG/M metagenome (GOLD analysis project Ga0116186, IMG submission 89806) | Active sludge microbial communities of municipal wastewater-treating anaerobic digesters from Japan - AD_JPNNA4_MetaG | ecosystem: Engineered > Bioreactor > Anaerobic > Digestate | place...
ACATAACAGGCGGTTCAAAGAACTTTAGTAGACTTACAGTCTTTCTTAAGATGGCTTTTAGCCTTAATAGGACTTACAGTCCGTTAGAACAACCCACCGCCTTCAGGCGTGTGGTACATGAGTATATTTTTCAGAAATGATTTGTTTCCCATTCCATCTGCCTTTGTTTAATATATTTTTCAGAAATGATTTGTTTCCCATTCCATCTGCCTTTGTTTAAAACTAATTGTCCTATTCGGGCAAAGTCGCGGGCTATGGCATTAAAGCAACAGTAGGCTTTTTCGTTGCCATTAGCATTGTCAAGGCTCCAGAGAGCATCTTTTGAAGCTCCAAGAGGTCGCCATATTTTTTCAGAGGCATATTCCGAAACGCTTTTGCCGGTGGCCTTTTCAAGAATAAAAGCCAGGAGTTGTGTGTTGGCGCTCAAATAACGAAATTTTTTACCCGGCTGTTCGGTTATTTTTCTTTCTAATATCAGCTTTTTCAGGTCATTCCCATAGTATGCCTTTGTAGTAGGCGAAAAAGGGCTGGTGTAGCGCTCGTCCCAATCGAGGCCACTGCTCATGGTTAGTAAGTGGCGTATTGATAAAGCTTTGCCCATGCTATCGTTGAAAGTAGGCAGGTAATGCCAAACTGGTTCGTCAAGGCTTTTGATGAGGCTGTCGTCCAGGGCGCAACCAACTAAAAGCCCAATGATGCTTTTGGCTACCGAAAAGGAGTTTGAAATACAAGTGTCGTTGAAATTGCCAAAATATTGTTCATGTACAATTTTACCATGTTGAACAACCAGAAAAGCATGGGTTTGTAAGCGAAACATGATATCCTGGTAGTTTTTAGGGACATCTTTACAATTGTAGCCTGTAGCTTTCTCCCATTCCTGCGTTTGGTCTTTGGAAACATTCCTGTTTTTAAAGAATTTGTAATCATCTGTATTGACATTGCCATGTAATAAGGCTTGCCGCAGATATGAATTGGACGGGATGCAGAGAAAAATAGCAAGTGCAGCTACCAAAATAGCAATTGCGGTGATGATTTTTTTTATCATATTGATTGAATTTTACAGTTTTTTATAAAAAGCGCTTTTACGGGGCAAACTCGCGCAAACCAAGTCGTATGAGTCTTTTATCCACTGCTCTGTTAGCTTTCTGTTCGGAGCTTCTTCAAGCATTACCGTATTCCAATGGGTTTTGTTCATGTGGTAGCCCGGAAGTACCCATGAATATTGTTCGCGGAGAGAAATGGCTTTGTCAGGGTCGCATTTGACGTTCATGCTGAAAGGCGGCTCTAAGCTAAGCAGCAAAAACATTTTGTTGTCCACTTTAAACACTAACGTATCTTCATCAAAAGGGAAACATTCGCTTACTCCGGGAAGTGAATTGCAGTAATTGCGTACAGTTTCTATATCCATATTTTATAATCGAATTTTTGCTAAGCTCTTGGATAAAATGCATTTTCGATATGTTCAACAGCAAAAGCATTGCCTTTGTAAATAATGGAAATAATATCAAATTGTGCTTCGTAGTTCAGGTTGTTTTTTGTTATGTATAAGTCTGCCGCCTGAATAATAAGCTTTTGTTTTCGGCGTGAAACAGCTTCTGCTGGCGATACAATAAAATCTTCGGCCCTGGTTTTTACTTCCACAAAAACGAGTGTTTGGTCTTTCATAGCCACAATGTCAAGTTCGCGGTGCATCAATTGCCAGTTTCTCGAAAGTATCTTATATCCTTTATTGGCAAGGTATTGTGCTGCTATTTCTTCGCCTTTGTCTCCAATGGTTTTAGCGTTGGTCATGGTTTAGGATGTGTTTGTCCAAAGATAAAAATTCTGTCAGGAATTTTGGTTTGTTCGTCAATACTTAATATAAGTTTATAAAATAAAAAAAACTTGTATAAAAATCCATCGTAACATTGCATAAAAAAGGAATAGTCTTATAAGTGTATTTTTGGGTTTTAATTTTAAAGAAGGAAAACTTGAGGACAATTATTAAATTTTTTGTTATCGCAGTGTTGGTTTTCATTTTCCCAAAAGGTGTTCAGGCCTCGGGATTTGAAGGAAAAATCACCATGGTGAAACAGTCGTATTACGACACTACTTACTTTACTTATTATGTTTCTAATGACCGCATCAGGATAGAAGAGTATAACAAATCGAAGGAGCTACAACAGGTGTATCTTGTAAACATTAACAAAGAGGAGGTTTTTGTTATCAATCCACAAAAAAAGATATACACCAAGCTTAATAAAGTTCCGGCCAATAAAAACAGTGAACATTTTCAGGTAAAGAAAACCCACAACTCTAAGAATATTAAAGGTGTTCAATGTTATCAATGGCGCGTGAAAAACAAAGAATGTAACACCGAAATCAGCTATTGGGTTGCTAAACAAAATTTTGATTTCTTTGAAAAGATGGTCCAAGTCCTTAACAAGACTGATAAAAGCTGGGAATATTTTAATAAAATACCCAATACACAAGGCTTTTTTCCAATGCTTTATGAAGAGCGGACTTTGCTTCGTGACGAAAAGAACAAAACGGCGGTGTTGAATATTGAAAAGAAAAAAGTAGATTCCATGAAGTTTGTGATACCTAATGATTATCAATATTTTACCATATAACTTATAGGCTGAAATTTTCCCCAAAATTTGGTCAGGCCGGTGAAAGGAAACTCACCGGCTTTTCTTTTTTTATCGTCCAGTCATTGTCAGACTGCATTTAGCCCCAATATCAAGCTTTACCTTGTGTCCCAAAACCAAAGGCTTGTTGACTTGTCCATGGCCGGCCGGGAACCCATAGCAAACAGGAATACAGAGGTCTTCGACATGTTCGGCAATGATTTCGTAAGCATTTTTACCAAAAGGAATCTGGTTGTCGTGCATATCAGTCATGTCGCCAACAATGATGCCCCTAAGTTTACTTAGCATTTTGCTGCTTTTCAGGTTCATCATCATCCGGTCAATGTGGTAAAGGTATTCGTCCACATCTTCGATGAACAGGATGCAATCTGAGGTTTGGAGGTCGTAAGGTGTGCCGCGCAGACTATATAAAACAGAAAGGTTGCCGCCTACAAGCTTTCCCTGAGCACGACCCTGGAAGTTCAGCGGATGGGCATTGAAATGATATTCTGTTTTTTTGCCTTTTAAGATAGAAATGACCTCTTCGTTAAGGATATTTGAGGTCTCAAAGTCAGGGTTCTTATACAGCATTGGCGAATGGAGCGATGCAATGTTCATGTTGCTTAAAATAGAATGAAGAACGGTAACATCACTATATCCAATAATCCATTTAGGATTTGTAGAGAGTTTTGAAAAATTAACCTGCTGAATTGTTCTTATAGTACCGTATCCACCTCTTGCACAAAATATAGCCTTAACTTTATCGTCATTTATAAAATGTTGCAAATCGTCAGCCCTTTCTTTGTCTGTACCTGCCAATTGGTTGTTGGCATTGAACACTGCTTTGCCTACTTCTACATTGAACCCTGCTTCTTTTAGAAGATTAACGGAGCTTTCAATTTGACCGGGTGTGACAAAGCGCGCAGTGGCTACAATAGCAATTGTGTCTCCTTGTTTAAGATATGGTGGAATGTTAGCCATGTTGCTTTATTATTTTCACAAAAATAATCAGTATTTCTTTGCTAATTCAATAACTGTAGCTTTAGTTTTTTATCTTTGCTGTCTTAAAAATTATTCCAGAAAAGTTTGATTTTAAGATATATCTGTTAGAAAATTATTTTTTACCATGCAAAAAGAATTTAAGCGTTATACTGTTACAGCAGCTTTGCCTTATGCCAATGGCCCGGTACACCTTGGGCACCTTGCAGGAGTTTATGTCCCTGCCGATATTTATGTGCGTTACCTTAGGTTAAGGAACCGTGATGTCATATTTGTCTGCGGAAGTGACGAGCATGGAGTCCCAATTACCATTAAAGCCAAGCAGGAAGGGGTAACTCCTCAAGATATTGTTGATAAATACCACAACATTATTAAAGAGTCATTTGAAAAGTTTGGAATTTCATTTGATGTGTATTCTCGCACCAGTGCCCCAATTCATTACGAAACTGCCTCGGATTTTTTCAAAACTTTATATGAAAAAGGCGAATTTGTTGAAAAAGAATCTGAACAATATTTTGATGAAGCGGCAAACCAGTTTCTTGCTGACAGATATATCACCGGAACCTGCCCACGATGTGGAAATGAAGGCGCTTATGGCGACCAATGCGAGAAATGTGGTTCATCACTTAGCCCCACTGAACTGATAAACCCTGTATCTAAGCTTAGTGGAGGTAAACCGGTATTGCGAAAGACTTCTCACTGGTATCTTCCACTCGACAAGCATGAGCAATGGCTACGTCAATGGATATTAGAAGAGCATAAAGAATGGAAAACCAACGTTTATGGTCAGTGTAAATCATGGCTTGATTCAGGACTCCAGCCTCGTGCGGTTAGCCGTGATTTAGATTGGGGAATACCTGTTCCTGTTGATGGGGCTAAGGGCAAAGTATTGTATGTATGGTTTGATGCACCTATTGGCTATATATCTGCTACACGTTCAATAAGACCTGACTGGGAAAAGTATTGGAAAGATAAAGATACGCGGTTGATACATTTTATTGGGAAAGATAATATTGTGTTCCATTGTATAGTTTTTCCAGCCATGCTTAAAGCGCATGGCGATTATGTATTGCCCGAAAATGTCCCGGCTAACGAATTCTTAAACCTCGAAAGCGACAAAATATCAACATCTCGCAATTGGGCCGTTTGGTTACATGAGTATTTGGTTGATTTTCCTTGCAAAGAGGATGTGTTGCGTTACGTTTTGACAGCCAATGCGCCAGAAACAAAGGATAATGACTTTACCTGGAAAGACTTCCAAACCCGCAATAATAGCGAATTGGTTGGTATCCTTGGAAACTTTGTAAACCGTGCTATGGTGCTTACTCATAAATATTATGAAGGAAAGCTCCCTCAGATTGGACAACTTAATGATCAGGAAAAGGAAATCATTGAAAATATAGCTTCTATAAAGAGCCTGATTGAGGAAAACCTTGAGCAGTTTAAGTTTCGTGAAGCGTTGAAAGAATTTATGAACCTTGCCCGTATTGGCAATAAATACCTTGCAGATACTGAGCCTTGGTCGCTTATCAAAACAAACCCGGAAAAAGTAAAAGATATTTTGAACTTATCATTACAGATAGCAGCCAATATTGCTATTCTGGGCGAGCCTTTTGTTCCGTTTACTTCTTTAAAGCTCCGCAATATGCTTGGTATAAAAAAATGGTCATGGGATGATGCCGGAAAAACCGATATTCTTCCAACAGGGCATCAGTTAAACAAGCCAGAATTGCTTTATGCCAAGATTGAGGATGATGTTATTGAAGCCCAGTTAAAACGTTTGGCAAATATAAAAGCTGCAAATGCTGTGGCCACTGCTCTTGTTACTCCTCAAAAACCAAATATCAATTATGACAGTTTTTCTGCTATGGACATTCGCACAGGCGTTATTCTTGAAGCTGAGATTGTTCCAAAGACAAAAAAATTGCTCAAACTGACCATTGATACCGGAATAGATAAACGTACTGTTGTTTCGGGTATTGCAGAATACTATACTCCTGAACAATGCATTGGTCAGCAGGTTTGCATTTTGGTTAATCTCGAACCTCGTGAGTTGAAGGGTATTACTTCAAACGGGATGATTTTGATGGCTTCAGATGCTAACGGGAAGCTGGTTTTTGTTTCTCCGACAGAGAAAGTTAAGCCGGGTTCTGAAGTGAAGTAGTTTTTTTATCTTATTATTGTATCAGTTTTAGCTAAAAATATTTCAAAAATGAAAAAAGTAAGATTGGGAATTACGCATGGCGATGTGAACGGTGTTGGTTACGAATTAATTATAAATACCTTTACTGACGCTCGAATGCTCGAAGTGTGTACTCCTATTATATATGGTTCGGCAAAGGTAGCAGCATACTATCGCAAAACCCTTAATAACAACAATGTTATAATCAACTCGGTACGTACTATTGAAGAAATAAATAATAAAAAATTGAACCTCATCAATTGCGTTGACGAAAATATTAAGGTTGAGATAGGAAAGGAGTCGCAAGCTGCTGGTGAAGCCGCTTTTCAGGCATTGGAAGCTGCTGTGAAAGATTTCAAGGCTGGTAAAATTGACGCTTTGGTAACTTGTCCTATCAATAAATTCAGCATCCAGTCTGAAGCATTTAACTTTCATGGGCATACAGACTACCTGCAAGACCGGTTTTCGACCGAAGAGGTGTTGATGTTTATGGTAAGTGGTAATTTGCGCGTTGGGCTTGTAACAGAACATGTTCCCCTTTCAAAAGTATCAGCATTGGTAACGAAAGAAAAAATTATCAGCAAACTAAAACTCATGCAAAGTTCTTTGATTAAAGATTTTTGCATTACTAATCCCAAAATAGCTGTTCTTAGTCTCAATCCTCATGCCGGAGATAAGGGCGTAATTGGGAAAGAAGATGACACAGTGCTGATTCCTGCTATTGAAGCGGCCAAAGAACAAGGTATTTTTGCCCTTGGCCCATTTGCTGCTGACGGTTTCTTTGGTAGTGCGAATTATAAAAAATTTGATGCAGTACTTGCTATGTACCATGACCAGGGGCTTATCCCTTTCAAAACCATTGCAGCAGGGGAGGGCGTTAATTATTCTGCCGGATTGCCAATAGTAAGGACATCACCGGCTCATGGAACAGCTTTTGATATTGCTGGTAAGGGCATTGCCGATTTTAGTTCGTTTCGTAATGCTGTTTATATGGCCTGTGATATTTTTAAAAATAGATCTGAATATATCCAACTGTCTTCCAATCCCTTGAAACCTTTGTCGGCCCAAGTAAACCTTGATGTTGATGCGGAATAAAATAAATGTTATATTTACGCTTAAATTTTTAAATATATCTGCAATGAAACACTTTTTGGGATTAATTACTATTGCTGCTGTTGCTCTTACAGCATGCAACCAGGCTTCAAAAACCGATGATGGTTTTTTGGCCGTTGATACTTTAGCTCAGCAAAAAAACTTCCAGGCTGAAATTGATGGTAAAAAGACTGACCTTTTTACGCTGAAAAATGACAGTGGAATGGTAGTGAAAATTACTAATTACGGAGCTCGCATTGTTTCTGTTTTGGTAAAAGACAAAAATGGTAAATATGACGATGTAAACCTTGGCTATGCCAGTATTGCAGAGTATCAAAAGGATGGCATGTTCCTTGGGGCTGCTATTGGCCGCTACGGGAACCGCATTGGTAAAGCTACATTTAAGTTAGATGGCAAAGAGTACAAACTTGCTGCAAACGATCATGGCAATACTCTTCATGGTGGTGTAAAAGGCTTTGACAAAGTAGTATGGGATGCTGTTCAAAATGGTGATACCCTTAACCTGAGCTATACTTCGCCTGATATGGAAGAAGGCTTTCCTGGCACTTTGAATGTTAAACTTCAGTACATCCTGACAAACAATAACGAGATAGTTATGAACTATGAAGCTGTAACAGACAAAAATACTGTTGTAAACCTTACTAACCATGCTTATTACAACCTTAGTGGCGAAGGAAATGGTGATATTTTAGGCAACTTGCTCCAAGTTAATGCAGCACAGACTACAGAAGTTGATACTTTACTTATTCCTACTGGTAAATTGGCCGACGTTGCTGGTACTCCATTTGATTTCAATACACCAACTGCTATTGGAGCAAGGATTGGAGAAGATAACCAACAACTCAAATGTGGAGGCGGATATGACCATAACTGGGTGTTGACTAAGAAAGAAGGAGAATTGTCATTGGCATTACGTTTGACAGATACTATTTCAGGACGTTGTCTTGAGATTTTCACTACTGAGCCTGCCATCCAAATTTATGTTGGTAACTTTATGAATGGCACAGTGAAAGGAAAAACCGGGAAACCTCTTAATTATAGAAGTGCTATAGCTATGGAACCTCAGCATTTCCCTGACTCTCCAAACAAACCAAACTTCCCAAGCACAGTGCTCAAACCTGGCCAAACATACAAACAAACCAGTATTGTTAAATTTTCTGTGGTAAAATAAGCTTTTATATAACTAACCTAATCTAAAATTAAAGCTGTAATTGTTGCGTAGTCAGTTTGAATACCAATGGTTACAGCTTTTTTAAATTTAAAAGAATGAATACAAACGAATTGGTAAAGAAATTTGAGTCGTTGTACAATCAAAAACCAGTTATTGCAAGGGCTCCGGGGCGGGTAAACCTTATCGGCGAACATACCGATTATAACGAAGGTTTTGTCTTACCTGCCGCTGTTGACAAAGAGATTGTGTTTGCTATCCAAAAAAATGAAACCTCTAAAGTGCAGGTCTTTTCTATGGATATGAACCAAAGTGCAACCTTTGATGTCAATGAGCTCAAAGCTCAGGCAGGGTGGGTAAACTACATTATTGGCGTTTTTGCTGAGGTGAAGAAAAAAGGTGTTGCTGTAAATGGCTTGAATATTGTTTTTGCCGGAGATGTTCCTCTTGGAGCAGGTATGTCATCTTCAGCAGCGCTGGAGTGTGCTTTGGCTACCGGGCTAAATTACATTTTTGGAGGTCCGTTGTCGAAAATTGACTTGGCGCTTGCGGCTCAGGCAGCCGAGCATAACTATGCCGGAGTTAAATGTGGCTTAATGGACCAATATGCCAGCATCTTTGGTATGCCTGACCATGTGATTAAGCTTGATTGTCGCACCAACAAGCATGAGTATTTCAATTTTGATTTCTCTGATTTTGCCCTTGTGCTTTGCGATACAAATGTAAAACACTCTCTGGCTTCATCTGAGTACAATACACGTCGCGGACAATGTGAAGCGGGCGTAAAAGCTATTCAGGTACATCATCCAAATGTAAAAAGCCTTCGTGATGTTACTCTTCAAATGCTTGATGAAGTGAAAGGCTCATTAGATGCTGTTGCTTACGCTCGTTGTTCTTATGTTGTTGAAGAAAATATCAGGGTCGAAAAAGCTTGCGAGGCGTTGAAAAAGAATGATTTTGCAGCTTTTGGCCAGTTTATGTATCAATCACACGAAGGCTTGCAGCATAAATACGAGGTTAGCTGCAAAGAGCTTGACTTTTTAGTAGATTGCACAAGAGATAACGCTGATGTCCTTGGTTCACGTATGATGGGTGGCGGATTTGGCGGTTGTACCATCAACTTAATCAAGCGTACTGCGGTAGATAAGTTTGTCAGCGAGATAGCTCCACGCTATAAGAAAGAAACAGGGCTGGATATGAAAGCTTATATTGTTAAAATTGGCGCTGGTGCCAGAATTGGTGAATGAATTCTAAGGTTTGTTAAACGTCAGTTCAACTTAGGAAGAAAGCTTACGTATTTTATATTTACTGGCATTAACTAAATATTCCTTCCTTTTGCCTTGAAGCAAAAGGAACAAAAATTCAAGGCTTGCCGTAAATTGGCTAAAAAAAGCTTTATCGACGGCTCCGGGCAACAACTCGCTTTGCTCAAACAGTTGCCCTCGCTTCGCCGATAAAGCTTTTTTCTTGATGCCATTTACGTCAGGCCATTAGCAGATAATTCCTCATGAAACAGGCGAAGCGTCAAAAGAAAAATTCCTTTTCATCGCCTTTTTGTTCGATTTCGGCCGAGAAGCCTAATGCTCATATTGTTTGCATATTGCAACATTCTCAGGCTTCGAGGGTGAAAGAGTTAAGGCGATAAGAGTTTTTGAGCAACTTTTTTCGATAAAAAAGTTGCATAGAGACATAGTATTTATTGCTAAGTCAATATTTTTAAGTAATAATTTACAATGTTATTATTATATAGAATTCAGGTTATTAAAGAAATCCCAGGCAACCCCTTCTTTTAATGAAAAAGGAGAAATGGATATTGCCTGGGATTTTGTTTTTTCAACAATATAGTTGATGAAAATCCCGGCAGGCACTATCATTTCTGCCCTGAATGGTTCTAATCCCGGCAATGATAGCCTTTCTGATAAAGTCGATTTTTGTAGTAGCTGTTGAACTTGGTAAAATTGCGATACATCAATCGTTATGGCTTTGTTAGTATAGTTGTTAGAAGGTAGAGTTCCTAAATTGTTTGCTTTTGTGATATTTATGAAAGATTCAAATGCACCTTCAGCTCCAGCAAGGTGTTTTACCTCAAGCTTTTTTAATATTTTGCTGAAAGATTGCATGGTCTCATCAAAGTAGCTGTTTAATTGATCTATCTCAGAGTTTTTTATAGGGTCTGAAAATTGGAAACGTTCAATTAACCTGGCCATTCCAAGAGGATAACTTTCTTTCCATATTATTTTATGGCTGTTTGCTATAATAAGTTCATTACTTCCTCCGCCAATATCAACAATTAGGAAGTTGTCATCTTTAATATCCAATGTTTGACGTACTCCCAGATATATCAGTTCAGCTTCTCTTTCTCCAGAAATAACTTCAATGTCAATACCTGTTTGTTTATTAATTTTATCAATTATTTCAGAGGCATTTTTAGCTGTTCTAAAAGCAGAGGTAGCTATAGCAATTATTTTTTCAACACTATACTTGTCAATTGTAGTTTTATGAAGCTTTATGGCGTTTAAAGCTCTTTCTGCAGCGTCTTCGGTAATTTGATTTTTATGAATGCCTCCTTTACCAATTTTTACAGCTATTTTATTGTTTTCAATTGTTTGAAGGGTCATATTTTGCCATTGAGCAATGAGTAAATTGAAGGTATTGGTACCAAGGTCGAGTACTGCAATATTCATATTCTTTTATAAAAAGCTCATTAAAAGACGGATGTTGAGGTAACTTACAACTATGCCAATGGACAGTAAAACAAACTTAGTCCAGGTAGAATTAGCATATTTTCCCATGACTTTCTTAGATGAAGTGAGGTAAATCTGAAGAAAAATGGTGAAAGGCAGTTGTATGCTCAATATCATTTGCGAATAAATCAAACCCTTGAAAGGGTCTGAAATAAAGAAGATTAATGCTAATGCTGCAAATAGTGATATATATACCCCTAAGCGGCTATGGTTGTCTTTTAAATCCAACGGTTCGCCAAAGAAACCTGCAAATATTGAACCTCCAGCCATTCCCGAAGTAATAGTTGATGCAATGCCAGACATTAATAGTGCAATAGCGAAAATTAACCCTGCGGCAGGTCCTAAAATGGGAGAAAGCATTTCCTGTGCCTGTCCAAGTTCTGTTACGGGTATTTTTTGCTGGTAAAATGTTGCAGCAGCCATGATAATCATGGCGCTGTTGATAGCCCAGCCAATCAACATAGATATAAATGTATCGGTAAATTCATATTTTAGTTGTTTCTTTATTACCGTTTCATTTTGCAAATTCCATTGACGGCTTTGAATTACCTCGCTATGCAAAAAAAGGTTGTGTGGCATTACTACTGCACCTAATACGCTCATCACTATGACAATGGCATTGGTCGGTATTTGCGGTTTTATCCAGCCTATTACAGCTTCATTCCAGCTAACATCAGCTATGACAAGTTCGTAAATAAATGAAATGCCTATAATAGATACAAACCCGATGATCCATTTTTCTAATTTGCGATAGGTATTGGACAATAATAGAAAGACAATCAGGGCGGTTACGAGTACGGCTCCTATTTTGACAGGAAGCTTGAAGAGCATATTTAGCGCCAATGCTCCTCCCAAAATTTCGGCAAGAGAAGTTGAGACAGAGGCCAACATGGCTGAGCCTATGATTGGACGGCTTATATAACCTGGAAGATGCTTGTTGGCAGCCTCGCTTAAACATAAGCCGGTAGCAATGCCAAGGTGGGCAACGTTATGCTGCAATATTATCAGCATAATGGTTGCTAATGTGACCATCCACAACAGCGTGTACCCAAAGTTGGCCCCTGCCGCTATGTTTGAAGCCCAATTGCCAGGGTCAATAAAACCTACGGTTACAAGTAATCCAGGCCCAATATATTTAAGAATTTCAAGGCCACTAAAAACCGGGGTATGGGCTTTGTTTTTTAGGTCTTTGAAAAATTTGAACATAAACGCGTCTTTTTTTAATTATTATATCTGAAACCCTGGCCTTTGCAATTTCAACTTTGTCAGACTAATACTTTGTCAAAAGACATTGTTTTTTATTCTTTTTTCTCAGGGTATAAGGTTACTCTGATATATTCAGGTTTAAAAACTCTTTTAGTAATATGCTGAATATCTGATGAACTTAATTTTTCAATATCAGCCTTCTTATTCAGTATCCTTTTTATGTCATCTCCATACAACATCGAGTTTTCAATATATGATAGCCAAAAACTATTGATTTTTTCACTTACTTCCAATTCTCTGAGTTGTGTTTCTTTAATCTTAACCATATAACTACTATCGATGCCATTTTGTTTAACCAAATCAACTATATGAAAGGCTTCTTTAACAAGAGAATCGGTATTGGCTGGAGAACAAGGTATTTTAAAAGTAATTGTATAGTGCTGATATGGAATTCTACTCATGCTACAGGATGCGCCAACACCGTACACTCCACTCATTTCTTCACGTAATACTTCATAAAGCCTGATATCTAGGTAGTCTTCCAGCGAACGTAAATAATAAGCTTGTTTTGCATTATAAGATATGGAGTCATCAATAACAACAGTAACCATGCTTTTAGGGTCAGAACCTTTGTAAATATCTTTTACAGTAAGCCCTTTAGGTGGGCGTATGCCTAAGTCTGTATAATTTTCTGAACCTTTAATAACTTTTAAGTTTGCAAGATATATTGATGCATATTTTTTGAGGCTGTCAACGTTAAAGTTGCCACAAATAGTGTAAGCGAAATCATTGGCATCGGCAAACCTTTCTTTATAAATATTTAACACCTTATTCAAGTCTATTTTGTCAATATCTTCAGGCTTAGGCACTGCCGAACCTCTGGGATTGTTTTGCGACAATATTTTTGATACCTGATCTGAATAATACACCATTGGATCGGACATTACGTTTACCAGGTATGATTTTATCCTGGTACGCCACGATTGATAAGCTAAAGTGTCTATTCTTGGAGTTGTAAAGTATAAGTATATAAGCTGAAACATTGTTTCCATATCTTTAGGGGTACATGAAGCTTTTATACCTTCTGTATATTGATTGATATATGGAGACACGCTCACACTTTTGCCTGCAAGCATTTTTCGCAAATCATCGGCAGAAAATTTACCCAATCCAGACTCTTCAATGATAGAAGCGCTGAAAAATGCCGAATACATATCTTTATCAGGGTATTTTGATTGTCCGCCTTTACTTATGGCTGAAAAAAGAATTTCGTTGTCTTTGAAATCGGTTTGTTTGAAATTTATTTTAATTCCATTGGCAAATTCGATGGTGGCGATTCCTGTCTCTTTGTTTTTTGATTCTTTAGATATTTTCTGGGCTTTAAGCTCTTTGTCAATCAACTTCTCATTTTTAAACTCATCTTTATAAGGTTTAATATCTGAAGTTTCAGTTTTATTGACTATTGCTATTAATGAGTCTTTTGAAGGGATAGCTAATCCTTCTTTTTCGGGAGCTGTAACTATAATAACCCTGTTAGAATCAATAAGCCATTTAGATGGAAGGTTATTTATTTCTTCAAGGCTTATTTGAGGTAAAGTATGTTTGACAAGGTTGTATTCAAAGACGATGCCGGGGATGCTTTCTTTTGTCAAGAAGTTGCGGGCATATTCTTCCGAGAATTGCTCTGATTCAGATTTATCTCTTTCATTGTAGTATTTTTCAAAAAGGTTTAAGATTTCACTTTTTGCCCTGTCTAATTCAGAGGCAGTAAATCCAAATTTTCTAACCCTTGTATTTTCTTCAATTAAAGCCTGAAGCCCTTTTGAAATACCATCTTCGCTAACTAAAGCAGACAATATATAAGCGTTGTTTTTTCTTCCTAACCTGCTCATGGTGGCACCTGCATAAATGCATGGAGGGTTAGGTTTGCGGAGCCGTTCGTCAAAGCGCCCGTTGAGCATCTGGAAGTAAAGCATCCGTTTAATTCCTTGCTGATAATCTCCAATTGTTAATTCTTGTTTGAAAGGTAGCTTGTAGTATAAATTTACAACAGTTTCGTTGGCTTCTTTATCTGTGTTTACAGATACAAGCATTTCTTTATGAGGGAGAAGACCGAACTCTGGCCTTTCTTCTGTCATTTGAGGAGAAGTCATGCCAGAGAAGTACTTTATAATCAAGCTTTCAATTTCTTTTACATCAAAATCGCCTACTGCAATTACTGCCATGTTGTTTGGCCTGTACCATCTGTTGTAAAATCGGGTTATCTGGCTTCTTTTAAAGCTTTCTAATGACTCTTTTGTCCCAATAGGCAAACGATTGGCATATTTTGATTTGTAAAACAGGATGGGGAAGTATTTGTCCATCATCCTTTGCTCGGCTCCACGGCCTAAACGCCATTCTTCTATGATAACACCTCTTTCTTTTTCAATTTCGGTACTGTCAAAGGTAATGTTTTGAGCCCAATCACTGAGGATTTCAAATCCTTTTTCTTTTAAGGTATCATTATTTGTAGGGAGCTGAAGTATATATACTGTTTCATCAAAGCCGGTATAAGCATTTATCTCAGGGCCAAACTTTATCCCCATGGATTGAAGGTAGCTTACCAATTTGTTTTTCTCAAAATGTTTGGTACCGTTAAAGGCCATGTGTTCTGTAAAGTGGGCAAGCCCAATTTGGTCTGAGTCTTCCAATATAGACCCGGCATTTACTACAAGCCTTATATCCATGCGTTTTTCCGGCCTGACGTTTTTCTTAATATAATATTTTAAACCGTTGGGTAATGTTTTGATAACAATTGAGCTGTCTGTTGGGATTAATGCGTTGCTATCAAAATTTTGACCAGAAATAACAGCGAAAGCAATTTGAGAAATAAATGCAAAAAGTAATATTTTGTTTTTCATTGTGAAATGAAGTTTAAGGTTAGGTACAATAATTTATTAAAACATGCTTAGAACAGAATGTTGTCTAAAGAATGCTTAGGTTTATTTTTTTAGTGTCTTACTTTTGGGCTTTGAGTTCAGCCGGAACTTTAATTGGGTCAATTTTCAAACGGGCATCCGGGCAATTGACCAGCTCAAATTCAACCCGTCGGTTGAAAGCCCTGCCAACCGGGTTATCGCTGCCATCAGTATTAGCATTAATGGCAATTGGTTCATTTAAACTTCTACCTTCGGTAATAATCTGTTTTTCGTCAACTTTCAATGCTAATAAAACGTTTTTTACAACCCCGGCTCTTTTTTCAGAAAGCTTTTGGTTATATTCTTCAGAGCCTAATGCATCGGTATGTCCAATTAAACGGATTTGCATTTCAGGGTATTTTTTCAACATATTGGCTATAGTCACAATTTCTTTTTTATCGTCATCATTAATTTTTACATCATTAAACGAAAACAAAATATTCCTGATAAGAATAGGTTTGTTAGGTTCTTCAATAGAGTTGATAAATGAGCTATAGGCAATTTTATCCTGGATGATTTCTGTAGTTAGTGTATATGTATCGGATGGATAATTTTCGGGAATTACAAACCTGTTTGAAATGACTTTGCTTGTGTCTTTTATGAATAGCACTCTATAAGTGTCCGCAGCTTTAGAAAACTCAAATGAACCGTCTGCATTGGCTTTGATGGTATCGCTAATAACTTTGCCCGAATCATTGGTCAAAAGTATATTGTAATTTTCAGCTTTTGAAATTTGTAATAAATAGTTTACATTGCCTTTTATTGTAAATGGAAAGGGCCGGCCATGATTAAAAAATTCAATCTTACAAATGTCAAAGTTCCCCATGCCTCCTGTTTTTAAATATCTTGATTGATAGGCTGTATAACTGTTGGCAACAGGGATGAAAAATAAATCATCATCGGTAGTATTTACAGGGTATCCTATGTTTATAGGAGCAGACCAATTGCCATTACTATCTTTTACAGAATAAAAAATATCAAAACCTCCCATTGATTCGTGACCTTGTGAGGCAAAATATAATGTATCCCCTGAATAAGAAAGGTATGGGCAATCTTCGTTTAATTTGGTATTGATAGTATTTCCAATATTTACAGCAGGCCCCCATTCGCCTGTTGAAGTTTTTATGCTGTAAAAAATATCTAATCCTCCAACAGATTCTGGTCTGTTACTTGAAAAGAAAATAGTATCACCCCCTGGAGATAAACATGCGTTAGATTCCCAATAACGGCTGTTTATTGCTTTGCTAAGCGGCTGAGAGGGTTGCCATTTTTTCTTTTCAAATTTTGCCATGTAAATATCGCTGTTTTCTCCATCTATATAGTTTAGCAACAATGTATTGCCATCTGGTGAAAGGTAAAGAGGGAACTGGTTGCCATCACTCATGATATTCCCGGTAATGTTAAGAGGGAGCCCCCATTTGTTTGACTTGTTTTTTTCAGAAAACATCAAAGCATAATAAAACTTCTGCTTGGTAATGTAAACCATTCTTTTTTCATTGGCCGAAATAGCCGGGTTTATATTGTCTTCTTTCGTGTTTATAGGTTTTCCCAAAGAGCTTATTTTTATCCGGACAATGGAATTTGTTGCTGCTTTTGCCCGTTGACAGGCTTCAATCTGATTTCTGGCCCATTCTTTTTCCATTTGTAGTTCCTTGGGGTTGGAGGTCAATGCGAGAAATTTATTGTATGCTTCAATGGCTTTTTCATATTGCATATTGATACGATACGCATTGCCCAAAAATAAAAGTACGTCAATAGGTGCCTTAGTTTCTTTTATAGAGCCTTCTTTGTAATTATTGGTAATGTTTAAGGCTGCATATTCAAGGAAAGGGATTGACTTCTCTTTTTGTCCGGCAATGTTCAGGTAGCAGACACCTATTTTGTAATTGATATTGGGGTTATTTTTAAAGTTTTTTTTGTAGAGTTTTAAGTATGAAGATATTGCCTCAGTATAATCTTCCTGTACAAAAAAATACTCAGCATCGTCAAATGTGGCTTTGTCATAAGCTGTTTGTCCTAAAGCGTAAGTTCCTGTTAGAGGGAGGAATATTACTAATAGCGCTAATATTTTCATTTTCATTTATTTAACCTCTTAATTATTAACCCTAAGCAAAGATATAAATCTTTGCATGATAATTAAATTTTATTTTGCATCCAAATTAGGGATATAAATAGAGGCATATTAAAAACAAAACCCGGCTTGAAATGTTTCGTGCCGGGTTGTAAGCTTGTTATGGGCGTGTATTAGGCTGCAAAATCTTTTAATTTTTCGGTCAGTTTTTTTCTTGAAAAGAAAATGCGGCTTTTGACGGTTCCGATGTTAAGGTTAAGTTCATCTGCAATTTCTTTGTATTTGTATCCATCATGGTGCATTTGAAAGGGGATACGGAATTCGTCTTCAAGCTCATTGATGGTCTTTGTCAGCTCTTCTGTTGAATATGACGAATCTGGGTCGTCATTTCCCGTTACACTCATGTGGTTTAAAAAGTATCCTTCTTTGGTATTGTCCCTGTGCGTGTTCTGGCGTATGTTTCTTCTATAGTTATTGATAAATGTGTTTTTCATGATGGTATATGTCCACGCCTTAAAATTATCGTTTTGCACAAATTTATCTTTATAGGTCAATGCTTTTAAAAAGGTTTCCTGCAACAGGTCTTTAGCATCTTCTCTGTTTAATGTCAAACTATAAGCAAAACGTTCAAGGCTTCCTTCTAAGCCTACCAGTTTATGTTGAAATTCTATAGCTGTCATAATATTTTGTTTTAAATTGTTGAATCAAAGTTATGACAAATTAAACAGATAAAAAAATCTTAATATATTAAAATGCTAAAATATGCTATTAATTTTGAATAAACATTTTTTTGTAAAAAACATAATATCAATTAAATATACCGAAAAAAAAGCAGCTTTTCAAAATTATTTCTAAATAACATCGTTAAACAATTTTCTATAATTTGGTATTGAAGAGTTTAACAAAAATTATTTAGAATTAGTTTAAATAAGCTCATTTTCAATAAGTTGCTTTTTTGCTTCATTGATTATGGTTAATGTGGTAAACTGGAGTACTTTTAAAGGCAAAAGCAACAACAATTTATTGAGATGCATTTGTTTTTGAAATACCTGTTCATTCTTTTTGCATTGCTTTGGTACGGTATGTTTAATGTTTATGCACAGCACGAAGGAAGCGGGATTCCATTTAGCCGAAATACTATTGCTGAAGATGCTTTTCCATTGATAGAACTTATGCCTATTGATTCTTCTGAGATAGTTGCAGCTAAATCTCAGAAAATAGCCGTAAATGCTATTGTTAGAGAAATTGACATTCGAACAGCTTCTGAAGGTGCGTGGTATAAAATTAAGGATAGAAACGTTTGGGTTGCAAGGCTCAAATCTGCTTATGCCCAGTCGCTTAGTTTTATGATTGAAAATTTTTTCCTTAAAAATGGTGAGAAGCTCTTTATTTATAACGCTTACGAAGTGCTTGGGGCTTATACCAAAGCATCAAACCGCGCAAATAGAAAATTTGCAACGCGCCAGATAAAGGGTGATAATGTTATAATTGAGTTTTCTACACCATATCCGGTTGCAGAAAGTGGAACTTTCACGTTTACTTCGGTTTTTCATAGTTTTTCGGTTGACGAATATACTTCGTGCAATATCAATGCCAGTTGCATCGAAGGAGATAACTGGAAAAAGGAACGTAGGGCCATTTGCAAAATTAATGTTGGCGCCAGAAACTGTACCGGAGTATTGATAAATAATACTCTTAAAGATGAAACCCCTTATGTACTTACAGCTAATCATTGCATCTGGGATAATACCGAAGCCGAAAACAGTGTGTTTACATTTAATTACGAAACTTCTGCATGTAATAGCCAGATAGCTTATGCTGGCCATGTGTTGTCAGGGGCAACTGTCATGTGTGGCAGGTACGAAAATGATTATACATTGCTCAAACTTATGGACCATCCACCGGTTTCGTTTATGCCATATTATGCCGGCTGGTCGCTCAGGTCTGATGAAAACCTTGACACTGTTACAGTTTTGCACCATGCGGGGGGGACACCTTTAAAGATTTCACAAAGTGTATCGCGGCCTTTAGACAGTACTTTCAAAGAAGATGATGAGCCAGCTTATGCCAATGGCGCTTTTTGGCTGGTTCAAAAATATAATTTTGGTATTACCGAAACAGGTTCGTCCGGGGCCCCGCTGTTTGATAAGGAACACCTCATTGTTGGTACTTTATCTGGTGGAGATGCTTCAAACTTACAATGCAAAAATGATTTGAATGATTACTATCAGATGTTCAACAAAAGCTATACAGTACAGCCCTTGACAGGCTTGCCCATGATCAACTACCTGAACCCCAACAATGCACCTGTTGCGTCATTAGCCGGGTTTGATCCTTTGGAAAAAAATGTTTACGGGTGCGATACTTTCTCGAATATAGCAGATACGGCAGGACGCGTGTTACATCTATATCCTTATGGGAATGGCTATTTAGCCGGGCACAATGAAGATAGTATTAGCCAGTTTGGAGAAGTGTTTGAAAACGCTGATTCAATTGTCCTTTACGGGGCTTGGTTTCATGTTGCAAAATGTGGGACAAACGGCAATATTGTGGTTAGGGCCTTCAATGGCTCAGACTTCTCATCCAGCGCGGTTTTTGAAAAAGTGATTTCTCAAAGCCAGATGGTAAAAGACAAATATCACTACATTGAATTTTATCCGGGAATAAATCTGACGGGTAATTACACTATTACCTTTCAGGTCGAATATCAGCATTCTGATACTTTTGCTGTTTATATGTCTGCTTTGAATAATGAAGCTAAAGTTTCTTCTGCTATAATAAATAATAACGGATGGCAAAATATGACTGATTTCTTGCCTGGTCATGAGTCCGTTTCTTTTGATATTAGCGCTATGTATTGCAAAGAAAAAAATAAAACAGCAATAAATAAGGCCGAGATATCGCAGTTAAAGGTGTTTCCCAATCCGGCAAAGGATTGGGTAGTTGTAAATATCGAAGGGTTGACCAATCCAGAGGTGCAATTGTTCAATATTTATGGGCAGGTTGTAAATATTTCGTTGTCCATAAACAATAGTTTTATTAAATTTAATGTTTCAAACCTTAAATCTGGTATATATTTGATAAAAATTAGTTGTAAAAACAGGCTGATAATTGGAAAATTTTTGAAAGTTTAATTTATCAAACATTTTTATTTTCTTTGATTCTTTTAAAACTAAAATATGATAAAATACCCATGATTCGGCAAAACACAACTAAGCCCAAGAGCTCTCAAGAGCAAAGCAAATTAATTGCAACATTATTTATTTGCGGGCACCATGTTATCATTCCATTAAAAATTAAAAAATTAATATGATGAAACTGAAAATTTGGCTTTGTTTATTACCTGTTATTTTTTACAGTATTAATTTTTTGGGACAGGGAAAAAAGAAAGTTTCCATAACTACAGCCATTGAGGTACAAAATGAAGACGGCGAGGGGCTGTCTGGCGTATCGGCCAAACTTTTTAACAAAGGTCAGGAAGAAAAATCTGTTGTTACCACCAATAGCGGAATTGTTACATTTACATTAGAGCCCAACAGTGATTATTTGATAGAACTTTCTAAAGATGGTTTTGTCTCTAAAATTATTAGTGTAAATACAAAAGTACCCTCATATGAAGACCAACAATTTGAAGTGGCTTTTCCTGTGCTCTTGTTCCAGCCTTGCGAAGGGCTTGATTACTCAATTTTGCAAAAGCCTGTAGTGAAGCTGGTTCATAACGAAAAAAAACGGGATTTTTTGCCCGAAAAAGTTTATGACGAAGTGATGCAGGAGAAACTTAGCAAATTATACGAAGATAACCAGAATTGTTTGGATGAAAAGTACAATGCCATTGTTCGTGAAGGCGATAGGCTTTTTAAAAGTAAAAAATATGAAGAGGCTGTCTCTCCTTACCAAAAAGCGCTGGGGATAAGGCCTAATGATAAATATGTCAAAAGCCAATTAGATGCAATTGACAAGCTATTGGCCGAATCAAAAGATAAAGAAGCAACCTACAAAAAGTATATTGAACAGGCTGACAAGCAAATGGCTGATAAAAATTACCCCTTAGCTAAAGAATTTTATAATAAATCACTTGGGGTTAAGCCTGGTTCTGCATATCCTACGTCTCAAATAGCCGAAATAGATAAAATTTTAGCCCAGCAAAAACAGGATGAAACCAATAAACAACAGTTGCAACAACAGGTAACAAGCTTAGTGGCCCAGGGCGATGGGTCTGATGATTACTGTGGAGCTGTTCTTAAGGCTTATAAAGATGCTTTAGCCTTAAAACCCAATGACCCTGCTATTCTGGCTAAGATATCGGCTGCTGAAAAAAAATGTAATGACATCAAAGCGGCAATAGCTAATGATAAAAAGAAGCAGGAACAGTACAAAGCTTCTATTGCCAAAGCAGATAGTTTATACAAAGCCAATAAATATGATGCTGCTATTGCTGAGTATCAAAACGCCTCGAAAATTATCCCTGCTGAAAAATTTCCCAAAGATCAGGTTGATTTGATTAATGATATTGTCAAAAAGCAATCGAAAGACAGAGATGCTCAATTTAAAGCCCTTGTGGCACAAGGCGATAAGTCAGAGGATTATTGTGGTACCGTCCAAAACTCGTATCGGGAAGCATTAAAACTTAAGCCAAATGATCCAGAATTGCTTACCAAAATCTCTATTGCCGAAAAAAAATGTAATGATGCAAATGCTCAGCAAGCAGATTTAAAAAAAAGACAGGCAGGTTACAAAGCTTCTGTTGCTAAAGCTGACAGCCTTTATAAAGCCAATAAATACGATGCTGCTATTGCCGAGTATCAAAATGCCATGAAATTTGTCCCTTCAGAAAAATACCCTCAGGATCAGATTGACTTAATAAATGAAATGGTCAGAAAACAAATGAAGGATGCCGAATCGCAGTATAAATCTTTGATTAAGGAGGCAGACAAAGCATTTGACAATGAAAGGTTTGATTTTGCTAAGGATAGTTATTTAAAAGCATCTAAAATTAAACCTAATGAAGCTTATCCGAATGATAAAATAAAAGAAATCGATAATATTATTACAGCCCAAAAGGTTGCTGAGGCTAAACGCAAGGAAATTGAAGAGAAATACAAACAAAAGATTGCTGAGGCCGATGCTGCAATGAAAAACAATAATTATATGATGGCCAAAAACCTCTATAATGAAGCATTGACAATAAAGTTAGAAAAATATCCATCAGATAGAATTGAAGAGATAGATCAACTGATGAAAGCCCAGGCAGATAAGGCTGAAAAAGAATATCAGTCTAAAGTGAAATCGGCTGATAAAAATTTTGTTGATTCAAAGCTGAAAGAAGCCTTGGCCGATTATCAGGCTGCATTAGCAATGAAGCCCAATGAAACCTATCCTCAACAACGTATAGACGCTATAAACAAAATGTTAGAAGAAAAAGCTAAGAAAGAAGCTGAGGAAAAAGCCAAGAAAGATGCTTATGCAAGTGCTATAGCCAGAGCTGATAAGCTTTTAGCTGAAAATAATTTTGATCAGGCTGCAGCTGCTTATAAAGAAGCTTCGTCATATCAGCCTTCTGAACAATATCCTTATGCCAAGATAGATGAGATTGCAAAACTAAAAAAACAAAAAGAAACAGAAGCAAGCTATGCTAAAGCAATTATTACTGGTGACGATTATTTCAACAAAAAACAGCTACAGCAGGCAAAATCTTTTTATAATCAGGCATTAGGCTTTAAACCTGGCGATAAATCTGCAACAGATAAGATTGCAAATGTTGACAGGCTAATTAATGAAGATATTAAAAGGCTTGCTGACGAAAAAGCACGTAAAGATGCCTATGATAAAGCTATCATCGATGCTGATAAAAGTCTTGCTTTAAAAGATTATGATATGGCCAAAGCTTCTTATCAAACAGCATTATCTATTGATGCAAACCAAGCTTATCCGAGACAAAAAATAGCTGAAGTTGATAAGTTGATTAAAGAAAAAGAAATTAACGACAATTATCAATCGGCACTTGATGAAGCTCAAAAACTTTTTGATGCCAAAAGTTTTGATATGGCAAAAACTAAATATAGAGAAGCTAAAAAAATAAAGCCTTCTGAAACTTTTCCTGATACTAAAGTGAAAGAAATAGAAGCAGCTCAGGCTCAAATGGAAAAAGACCGTTTACAAAAAGAGAAAAAAGAAAAGGATTACAAAGCCTCTGTTCAGCTGGCCGAAAGCCTTTTTGAAAATGCCAGATATGACGAGGCCCAGAAAGAATATGAAAAGGCTTTGCTTATTTTGCCTGATGAAGTATATCCCAAACAAAAAATAGCTAAAATAAAAGAAATAAAGATGCTTCTTGAAAAAGAAGCTAAAGCCAGCAAAACTGCAGCAGCTCCGGCACCTAAAAAGGCTGAGCCTGTTAAAGGAAAATTGGATAAATTGGTGTTTGCAAATGAATCAGAAAGGGCTCAGTTTCTTAGCGATTTGCTTACTTCTTATCCGCCTGGGATTACCCATGAAGTATATAAAGACAAGATAAAGACTGTTAACAGGTACATTATTATCAGGGATAATCAGGCAAATGACTTCAGATCTATCCGTCTGAGCTATGGTATGGAGTATTATAAAAATGATAAACCAATAACTGAGCAGTATTTCAATTCTCAGGTTAAGGTAAGGGCAGGAGAATATTACAATAAGGTTGATTTATAAAATATCTATGATTGTTTAAATCTCACAATACGAATAATATTCAAATAAGAAGGAGAATAACTTGTATTGTGACAAAAAAATTGATTTGTTGAAGAAGCAATAGCTTTGAGGTATTGCCATAAAAAGAATGTAATGGCTGAGATGTTGAAAATTCATATTATGAAGTAAAAAAAAAACACATTATTCTTTGACAAAGAAGAATAATGTGTTTTTTTTAGAGAAAAGCAGATTAATCTACTATTTCTATCATTTTAAATGGCACACGAATAATCGATTCGTAATCTTCGCCTGCTTCTAACATGTCTTCATCATCTTCTTCATAGTACCAGTTAATAATAACTTCATTTTTGGCCTTGTAAATGGCCTCCAGTTTTTTGAAAACGTCAAGGATACATTTTGATGAACTGGTATTGAAATACTCTAGCTGAATATTGACTTTGGTGAGGGCTGCCGGGGATTTTCCATATTCTTCAAGCCAGTCAACCAATGGTTTGTAAAATTCAATTGAGTTTTCGGGAATAGATCTTCCTTTAATCTCAATTGTTCCTTGTCCTGCTTCAAATCTTACGCTTGGAGTTTTTGCCGTTCCTTCAATGATTAATGCTTCCATATATAAGGGCTTTTAAAATTATCTTTTTAATTTATAGTAACATTTAAATTGAAAAACATATAATTGCTATTAAATTGATAAAAAGTGTACTCAAGTTTGTTGCCAGTTTTACGGGCCATATCTAACAATCCTAAACCTCCGCCTCCTTTGGCAGATAACTTTTGGTGGTTAAGGATAAACTTGTACATATCTTTTAGCTCTTCTTCTGTCAATGAGTTTATTTTGTCAATTTTGTCTTTTAAATATTGTGCTTTACTATGTTCGACAAAGTTACCTAACGAGACAATGTATTTATTGCAATCTTTTGTTATTACGACAACCCCAAATTTTTTGGTAAACAAATTGGCTATTTCGTCTGGCAAATCATCTACATGGTGAAATAAGTTTTGTAATCCTTCAACCAAAACATTGTACAGTTTTTTTTTGATTTTAGGGTCTTCGTTTGCACTATCCAGTTTACTTTCAATACTTTCAAGTACCCCGTTAATCCATTCAGCGGTAATGTTGCCATGATAGGCCATCAATACATTGCCTTTGTTTAAACCCTTATAATAGTCATCAAAATTGAACTGCATACACTTTAACGGTTTGTAGCTTGAGGATAATATTTATCAACAAATATAGCATTTTATTTTATCACAAAAAGAGTTTTAAAAATAGCATTTTTTTTTTTATTATTTTAAAAATGTCATTTTTTTAATATTTCATTTTTGTCATTAATACTGATAAGGCCTTTGTAGGTTATTTTTATATTGTTTTTTTGAACCTTCATAAACGGTGTATTTATTAAAACTACATTCGAGCGGCCCGTTAAATAATTTTACTTTTTTTTCGGGGTGTAACCCGATAAATTTCAAAGCTTCTTTATCAGGTGATATAATCCAGGTTTCGAAATTGGTGAAGCTGTTTTTTAATTTATCGCCAATTTGAGCATAAAACCGGCTTAATGAGTTATTTTTAAACTTTTCGCCGTAAGGTGGATTGGTAATGATGAAGCCTTTTTCAAAGGGTTTTTTGCACTCAAAGAAATCTTTATTTTCAACTTTTATATAATTGTTTAGAAAACTGTTTTGAAGATTTTTGTTGGTGGCATGTATTGCCTGCCCTGAGATGTCTATACCTGTAATGACAGGCAAGTCTTTGGGGTTGTTGTCATGTTCCTGTTCTGCTATACCTTCTAATATTTTACTTTCAAAGTTTGACCAGTTTTCAAAGCTGTATTGTTTTCTGAATACTCCGGGAGCAATGTTTTCAGCTATCATGGCAGCTTCAATCAATATTGTACCTGAGCCACACATAGGGTCAAACAAATTATGCTTTGGAGTCCAGCCCGAAAGTTTGAGCATACCGGCTGCAAGTATCTCATTTATTGGGGCGGCTCCATTACTAACTTTGTATCCTCTCTTAAAAAGAGGCTCTCCAGAACTATTGAGTGACAATGTACAGGTTTTGTCCGATATATGCAGGTGGATAAGTATTTGGGGATTCTCAGCATCAATGAAAGGCCTTTTGCCTGTTTTGGCCCTGAAATAATCTACAATGGCATCTTTGGTTTTCAGTGCAGCATATTGTGAATGTTTAAAAAAGTCTGAATTAATTGTTGTTTCAATGGCAAATGTATGTTTCAATGTGAAATAATTTTCCCAGGCGATATTATATACTTCGTTGTACAGTTCATTTTCGTCTTTAGCGTAGAATGTACAAAAAGGCACTAAAACATTTAAGGCTGTACGCAGACAATAGTTTGCTTTGTACATAACGCTTTTGTCGCCTGAGAAATAAACAGAACGGCGAGCAGTGTTTATCTCCTTTGCACCGATAGCCTGAAGTTCATTGGCCAAAACATTTTCAAGCCCAAAGAATGTTTTGCAGGTCATTTGAAATGATTCTTTTTCTGGCAGTGCAGAAAGTAAAATTTGTGGTGATGACATTTTGTATATATTAGAAATCTATAAATTGTTTAAAAGCACGATGGCATTGGAAAATCTCATTTTTTCTTCACCTTCAACAATGCCGTAGGGGAGTTTATAATTTTGTAAGATATCTAAATATCTGAAATAAAGTATTTCGCGGTTTTTTCCTCCGTTTTCACGGACTTTATCTGCAACCCAGGGTATGTCTGGTTTGCATAAAAGGTGCAATGCAAAATGTTTTTTTTTGATTTCTTCGTTTATCCATTCGGGACAATTGTTGAAAACAACTTCAAACCAAACTTTTGTGATAATAAGGTCGGTATCGAAAAAAATCCAGTTGTTGGCTTGTGGATATGTTGAATTTATTTGGCTAAGTTGTTTTTGGGCGATATGTTCAACATCTTGAAAAGTGTATTTATGATCCAGGTTTTCAATGTATTCGCGGGCATATTCCGGGATCCACATAGTACCAAAATGCCTTGCCAGTTCTGAAGCAAGAGTCGTTTTTGCTGTACATTCAGGCCCTATTAGAGATATTTTTTTAATCATTGTCCTGAAGCTTATAATCTTTAAGCCATTTGAAATATCCTGCTACTGCAAGTATTGTATATATTGTCATTAAAATAGCTGTTGGGTATTTATCTTTTGCTATCATCAAAACTACAGAAGTTGCGTCAAGGATGACCCAAAATATCCATTGTTCAACAATCTTTCGGGTCAACATCCAGGTGGCTACTATGCTTCCGGCTGTAATAAAACCATCAACCAATGGAAATGAGGCATTAAAATATTGACCAAATGGTAAGTAAAACAATGTCAAGGTTCCTGTAATGGTTATGCTTATAAACCATTGATATGGTTTAAGTCTGCATATTTTTAGTTTGTGTGTTGTTTTATTTACTTGTTTCCCAAAAATCCAGTGAAGCCAACCATAGATGCTTACAAATAAATAATACACTTGTAATAACATATCGGCGTACAATGCCGTATCGTAAAAAACGATAATGTAAGCTGCAGATGTGGCAATACCAATTGGCCAAAGCCAAATGCTGTGCCTGTATGAAAATATAATGTAAATTAAGCCTGAAATGCTCCCAAATAATTCAATCCAGTTATTTAGGATGAATAGCCATACTCCTTGCAACATTTAAATCTGTTTCACTTTTTAGGTGGAGAAATTATAGTATCGTATTGGTCAATGGCTTTTAAGGCTTCTTTGATAATGGGGTCATCGGAGTTAAATACCTGAAAAAACTCTGAAGAATCCCAGATATCGCGGGCTATGTATGCTTTTAGTAGTTTTGAAATAGCATTCTTTGATTGTTCAAATTGTTGTTGATTAAATTTGATGTTGTCTTTGCTTGCAAAATCAATCATAGCAGGGAACAGTTGTTCTGCACAATAAGATGCATTGAATTTTTGAAAGTCGGGATATTGTTTTTTAAGTGCTATACGGTTTGTATCGATGTAATTGAGGACAAACTTATAAAGAGTACCGTTTCTGAGCAAATCCCGATAATAATCTGAATACATTGAAGTATCAATTGGGACAAATATATCAGGCATAATGCCACCACCTCCAAATACCGGGCGTTTTAGTACTAAGGTCAGTTTTTTCAATGAATCTACAAAGTGGATGCTGTCTTTATTTGAAAGTTCATTGTGTTTATATCTGTTAATAAAGTCGTTATAATATTCGTCAGAGTTACCATTTTTATATGGTCGTTGAATATCTCTTCCTGAAGGGGTGTAATAATGAGCTATTGTAAGCTTTAGCATTGAACCGTCAGGGTACATCAAAGGTCTTTGTACCAGGCCTTTGCCAAAAGAGCGACGGCCAACAATGATGCCCCTGTCCCAGTCTTGTATTGCCCCTGAAAGAATTTCACTGGCAGAAGCCGAGTTTTCGTCAATCATAATTACCAGTTTGCCTTTTTCAAATAGCCCCTGGCTGGTTGAGAAGAAATCTTGTCTGCGGGTTTTGCGGCCTTTGGTATAAACCAAAAGTTTGTCTTTTTCGAGAAATTGATCAGCAAGCATAGCTGCTTCATCTAATAAACCTCCACCGTTACCTGTAAGGTCAAGGATTAGGTTTTTCATCTTTTGTGACTGTAGTTTTTTTAGGGCTTTAGCAAATTCTTCGTTGGTAGTTTGCGAAAAACGGTCGAGTTTGATATAGCCGGTTTCCTTATCGAGCATGTATGCTGCGTCAATACTGTAAATGGGGATTTTATCACGGGTGATAGTGAAATCTATAAGGTTTTTAGAGCCTTTGCGCAATACTGAAATAACGACTTTGGTGCCTTTGTTGCCTCTTAGTTTTTTAAAAACGGTTTTATTAGTAATTTTAATCCCTGCTACCAGTTCGCCGTCAATTTTGATAATACGGTCGCCCCCCATGACCCCAACTTTTTCTGATGGGCCTCCGGCAATAGTGTTGACAATAAAAATAGTATCGTTAAGGATATTAAAACTTACCCCTATACCTTCAAAGTTGCCTTGCAATGGTTCATTCAGCTCTTTTACTTCTTCAATGTTCAGATATGCCGAGTGAGGGTCTAATTCTTTCACCATTGCCCTGATTGCGGTTTCTGTAAGAGCTGTCTGGTTGACGGTATCTACATACAA
>Ga0116186_1001100_pt1 | contig 28882 bp, 24 predicted proteins | sample AD_JPNNA4_MetaG_FD_89806 | JGI IMG/M metagenome (GOLD analysis project Ga0116186, IMG submission 89806) | Active sludge microbial communities of municipal wastewater-treating anaerobic digesters from Japan - AD_JPNNA4_MetaG | ecosystem: Engineered > Bioreactor > Anaerobic > Digestate | place...
AGCTCGTGTGGTGGCTGCTGCACCGGGGGCAGATGCGCCTGCCCTGGTCGGTGCACGACTCGGCGACCACGCACGATGCCTGGGTGGCGCTGGGGACCACTCTCGTGCTGGGCGTCGTCGGCACGGGGTTGGCCTACATGCTGCAGTTCGACGTGGTGCGGGATGCCGGAACGGTCGTGAGCTCGACCGTGACCTACCTGATCCCGGTGGTCTCGGTGCTCCTGGGCGTCCTGGTCCTCGGTGAGCACATCGGGCTCTTCCAGCTGGGTGGCTTCGTCCTGGTGCTGGCCGCGGCGCTCATCGTCGGTCGGCCCGCTTCCGGCTGGGCGTCCCTACTTGCACGGACGCGCGCCGCCTGAGCCGGGTCAGGGCTGGTGACGGTTCACGCTGGGGCGTGCACCTCCCGGCGCAGGATCTTGCCCGTGGGCCCCTTCGGCAGTTCCTCCACGATCCACACCGTGCGCGGGTATTTGTACGCGGCGATCCGCTCCTTGGCCCAGGCGACGATCTCCTCCGGCGTGGCCGTGGCTCCCGGTCGGAGAGCGACCGCGGCACCCACTTGCTCGCCCAGGAGCTCGTCCGGCATGCCGACAACGGCGGCCTCGAGGATGTCGGGGTGGGTGTAGAGCAACTCCTCGACCTCGCGCGGATAGACGTTCATGCCGCCCCTGAGGATCATGTCCTTCTTCCGATCCACGATCGTGAAGAAGCCCTCGTCGTCCATCGTGGCCAGATCTCCGGTGCGGAACCAGCCGTCCGGGATGGCCTCCTCCGTCGCCTCGGGCTTGCGCCAGTAGCCCTTCATGACGTTGTCGCCCCGGATCGCGATCTCGCCGACCTCGCCTGTCGGCACTTCGTTGCCCTCGAGGTCCACGCAGCGCATCTCGCAGCCGGGGATGGCGACACCGATCGTGCCCGGCTTGCGTTCGCGATCGGGCATGTTGAAGGAGGCGACCGGGCTGGTCTCGGACAGGCCGTAGCCCTCGAGGATCACGCAGCCGAACTTCTCCTCGAAGCCGCGCATGACCTCCAGTGGCATCGCTGAACCACCGCTGGCGCACGTCCGCAGGGACGAGGTGTCCATGGTCGCGTTGTCGGGATGATTGAGGATCGCGGCATACATGGTCGGTACCCCGAGCATGATGCTCACCTTCTCGCCCGAGATCAGGTCCATGGCCGGCTTGGGTTCGAAGCGGGGGATGATCGCCAGGGCTGCTCCGACTCGCGTCGCCGACACCAGGCCCACGACGAGACCGAAGACATGGAAGAGGGGGAGACCACCGAAGACCACATCCTCGGAGTTGAGGTCGAGGATGACGGTGGACGAACGCTCGGCATTGAGGCGGAGGTTCTTGTGGGTGAGTTCGGCGCCCTTGGGTCGGCCGGTCGTGCCGGAGGTGTAGAGGATGACTGCGGTGTCCTCGTCGGCGCGCGCAACAGGCTCGGTGATGGGGGTCCCGTCCGTCAGCTTCCCCTCCACGGGACCGAGCGGACCGCATTCGATCACCACCGTGCCGGACGTTGCGGCGCCCTTGACTGCCTCCGCGACGAAATCCGGCCAGACGAAGGCGATCTTGGCCCCGGAGTCGGTGAAGAAGTAGTCGATCTCGCCAGCCTTGAGCAGCGGATTCATCGGCACCACGGTCCCGCCGGCGAGCAGGACACCCCAGAACACGACGGGAAACGCGGGCACGTTCGGCAGAATGATCGCCACGCGATCTCCCGGCTGAACACCGTTCTCCCGCAACGCCCCCGCGACCTTGGCTGCCATGCCGGCCAGCCCGGCATTCGAAATGTCGTTGCCCATGAACTTCAGTGCCGGGCGTGTGCTGTGGTCAGTTGCGGCATCGGTGAGGAAGGTGGCGAGATTGGTCACGACAGTTGCTCCCGTGTGGCGTTGGTGGGGTCACCCACCATCCAACCCGTATGCCGTGGGCTTGGCTAGGCCCCATCCCCCCAAGGCCTGCGACTATTCGTCGCGCATGTCCTTGATCGGGTTGCGTCTGATGTTGCGCAGGAGCGGAGGAGTGATCGCGACGAGGGTCATGGCCACGATGCCGCCGAGGATGCCCCACAGCACAGGGCTGCGCAGCCCGATGAAGGTGAAGGTCGGATCGTCGGTGAAGACGCCATAGGCGAGTCTGGCGATGGTGGTGGCCCGATCGGCATACAAGACCTCGATGGCGATCGCGATGGCGGCACCGATGAGTGCGGCGAAGGCGACGATCCGCAGGGCGACCCACAGTGAGTAGGTGAGGTAGACCGCGACGATGTCGGAGCGCTTTGCCCCGATGGCTCGGAAGACCGCGGTCTCCCGTCGGGAGTCGGCGATGACCCGGCCCATCATCGCCCAGATGATGATCGTCGCGATGGTGAAGGTGATGATGAGCAAGGTGATGATCACCGGCCGTAACTGGGTGGTGATGTCGTCGACGGCGAGGTAGTTGGAGCCGTAGGTCGCGAGTTGGAAGGGCATCGTCTCGCAGACTGGCGACCAGTTCATCGTGCAGGAGTTCGCCCGGACGGCCGACCGTGCCTTGTCCACGGTCGGGAAGGCTGCGAGGTGGGTGTCACCCTGGTTGCCGCCCCACATCACTGACGTGGGGTCCACTTGCGCCGGTTTGGCGAAGAGGGCCTCATGACGCAACTCGGTCGGCAGAGACGGCCAGAGCTGCTCGGGGATCACGGCACCGAACCCGAAGTTGGTCGACAGCATGCTCGCGAGCACCGAGTCGACTCCGGACAGGGTCGGGGAGGTCGAGGGGAGCAGCCCGACGATCTGAAAGGTCACCGGCTCCGCGAGGGGTTCCTCCTGGGGGGTGAACTCGCGATCAAAGGCGAGGCGGCTGGCCTCGGAATACCTCTCGATGTTCGTTCGGACGTCGCGAGCCACGGTGACCATCCCGCACGGTGAGGTGGGCAGCGCCAGTTCGAGGCTGGGGCGCACCCAGTCCCGATTGTTCTTGTTCGCCTCCTTCTCGTTGGCCTGGACGCGGGCTTGCTCCACTCGACCTTGCTCAGCCGCATTGCGGTAGCAGCTGATGAAGGTGGCGCCGTTGACCTTGTCGCGCACCGAGGTGAACCACTGGATCTGCTCCTTGGGGCTGGTGGGCCGCTTGGGGAGCGACAGGGATTTCTCGTAGACGGCCAACGCGTCCTCGACGGTGACGAGGACCGGCACGCCCTGGGTTGCCTCTCGTGCCGCGTTGGGAGCGACGAGATAGTTCTGGACGAGTTGGTCGTCGACGACGGTGAAGCTCCCATTCCCCAACGCGGTCTGCATGACCTTGTCCTGGGCTGTGGGTTCGGCCGTTGGCCCCGCAGCCATCGAGTTGGTCACCTTGGTCAGGTCCTCCTTGCCGTCGACGAGCAGTCGGAGCTGCAGGTGGGCAAGGTTGCGTGCTTCGTAGACCCGCGTCGCGCCATAGGGCGCCACCAAGGTCTGGAAGGCGACGGCGTCGGCTGCTTCGACCGGCATCTCGGCCAGCTTTGCCTTGAGCCATCGTCCGTAGGCCACCGACGAATGATTGACGGTCCGCCGGTATTCGGCGGGCACCCCTGGGTTCGGGTCGTCGACCACCGGAGGGATCTCGCTGCGCTCGTCGTAGTCGGTGATGCCCAGGCGTTTGGCCGCTGCCTTGCGCTCGGCGACGTAGGTCGCGTGGATCGCCTGGACCTCGGCGATCAGCGTCGGGTCGTTCGGGGCCATCGTCATCGGGCCCGACGTGTACATGCGCGCGGGATTCTGCGCGCCCTGCACGAGATATTGGCCCTTGAGGTTCTGGCGCCCGAAGGCGGTCAGGCTCGAGGCCATTCCGTCGAACAGAACGGTGGCCCCGCCATCACACCGAAGACGAGCGCCGACACGACAGTCGTGATGAGCAGGCGCAGCCGCTTGGAGCGAATCTTGGTGCGCGCCAAGGTGATCGCATCGAGTGGCCCGATCATGCGACGACCTCGCCCTCACCCGCAGGTGCGGTGACCCCGCCCGGTGAAGTCGTGCCCCCGATCTCTCCGATCGGGTCCGGGACGATCAGCCCGTCCCTGAGCCGGATCAGCCGGTCGGCTCGAGCAGCCATGTCCTCGTCGTGGGTGACCATGACGATCGTGGTGCCGCGCTCGTCGCGGATCCGTTCGAAGAGGTCGATGATGCTGGCCCCGGTGGCGCTGTCGAGATTGCCGGTCGGTTCGTCGGCCAGGAGAAGTTTCGGCTGGTTGAGCAGGGCTCGAGCGATGGCTGCTCGCTGCATCTGGCCACCACTCATCTCCCGCGGTCGGTGCCGGGCCCGGTCACTGAGCCCGACCTGGTCGATGAGCCCGAGAGCCCGTTGGCGGCGGTTCGCGCGGCGCTCGTGGGCGAACATCCCGGGGACCTCGGTGTTGGTAACGAGTTGGAGAAAGGGCTGGAGGTAGAAGAACTGGAAGACGAATCCGATCGTCTTGTTGCGGAAGGTCGAGAGGCGGCCGTCGCGCATTCGCCCGATGTCGGCACCATCGATGACGATGCGACCCTTGGTCGGCTTGTCGAGGCCACCCATGAGTTGGAGCAACGTCGACTTTCCACTACCACTCGCGCCGACCAGGGCCACGAACTCGCCCTCGTCGATCGTCAGGGACACGCCGTCGAGGGCCTGGACCCGCTGCCTGCCGATGGAGTACGTCTTGCGGAGGTCGGTCACCTCGACGATGACCCTGCCCGTGCGCGGTCGTGCCGGTTTCGTTGGGCGAGGAGCGGGCGTGGCGTATGCCGTCCGCTCGCCTTCCGTGGTGACGGCACGTTGGCGCAGGGCGGCGACAGCGGCATCGACGTCTCCATCGAAGGCGGCGAGCACGCGGGCGACGGACTCATCGCGCGAGGACGGATGATCGGACATGGTGGCAACCCCCTGCTCGGTCCTGTGGGTCGGACACTACTGCACAATGCGTAATAGTGGAAGGACGCCACGCCAGACCATCGCGGGTGTCAGTGGCGTGCGGCAGGATGAGCCAGTGAGTTCGACTGCTGCCGATGACCCAGCCACCACCCGGGCCGACTCGGGGGACCCGATCCCGGACGTGATCCGCCACGAGTGGGCCGAGTTGGCCGAGCAGGCCGGCACTCATCAGTTCGCCTACCACGTCAAGGACGCACCCACGGTCAGTGACGGCGAGTACGACACCCTGATGCGGCGCCTCAACGCGCTCGAGGAAGCACATCCGGGCTTGCGCACACCTGACTCCCCGACGCAGCAGGTCGGCGGAGCGGTGTTCTCGACCGACTTCGTCTCCGTCGACCACCTCGAGCGCATGCTCAGTCTCGACAATGCCTTCAGCCCTGAGGAGATGAGCGCTTGGGCAGCCCGCGTCGCCCGGGAAGCCGGCGGCACGGCATACCACTTCTTGTGTGAACTCAAGATCGACGGCCTGGCCGTCAACCTGCTCTACGAAGGTGGCCGTCTGGTCCGCGCGCTGACCCGGGGCGACGGACGCACGGGTGAGGACGTGACCCTCAACCTGCGCACTGTGGCCGGTGTCCCGGAGGTGTTGGCGGGCGAGGATGTGCCGGAGTTGGTCGAGATCCGTGGCGAGGTCTTCTTTCCCATCGAGGCCTTCGCCGAACTCAACGCCGCGCAGGTCGAGGCGGGCAAGGCGCCCTATGCCAACCCACGCAATGCCGCTGCGGGTTCCCTGCGCCAGAAGGATCCGAGGGTCACGGCGAGCCGGCCCCTGCGGATGCTCGTCCACGGAATCGGCAAGCGGGTCGGCTTCGACCTGACGCGGCAGTCGCAGGCCTATGAGTTGATGCAGTCCTGGGGACTGCCGACGTCGAGCCACTACGCCGTCCTCGGCACGATCGAGGAGGTGCTCTCCTTCATCAGGCGCACGGGCGAGCACCGGCACGACGTCGAGCACGAGATCGACGGAGTCGTCGTCAAGGTCGACGAGATCGCGGTCCAACGGCAACTGGGCGCGACCTCGAGAGCCCCGCGCTGGGCGATCGCTTACAAGTTCCCGCCCGAGGAGGTCAACACCAAACTCCTCGACATCCAGGTGGGTGTCGGGCGCACGGGCCGGGTCACGCCCTTCGGGGTGATGGCGCCGGTCGTGGTGGCCGGCTCGACGGTCGAGCGCGCCACCTTGCACAACGCCGACGAGGTGCGGCGAAAGGGAGTACTCATCGGCGACACGGTGGTGCTGCGCAAGGCCGGTGACGTCATCCCCGAGATCCTGGGGCCGGTCGTGGAGTTGCGTGACGGCAGCGAGCGCGAGTTCGTCATGCCCACCCATTGCCCGTCCTGTGGCACAGCGCTACGGCCCGAGAAGGAGGGCGACAAGGACATCCGTTGCCCCAACTCGCGCTCGTGTCCGCAGCAACTGCGTGAGCGGTTGAGCAGTCTGGCAGGTCGCGGGGCCTTCGACATCGAGGCGCTCGGCTGGGAGGGAGCGGGTGCCCTGCTCGAGGCCGGGGTGCTCGAGGATGAGAGTCGCCTCTTCGGCCTCACCGACGCCGACTTGGCTCGCGTCCCGCTCTTCACCCGGGCGGCCAAGAAGACCGATCCTGCCGACGGTGTGGTCGACGGTCGGGTGCTGTCCGCCATCGGGACCAAGCTCGTGGCCAACCTTGAGTCGGCACGCCACCAGCCGCTGTGGCGGGTGTTGGTCGCCCTCTCGATCCGGCATGTCGGGCCGACGGCCGCGCGCGCGCTGGCCCAGCACTTCGGCTCGATGCAGGCGATCCGAGATGCCTCTGTCGAGCAGCTCTCGGTGGTCGACGGGGTGGGCGGTGTCATCGCCGAGGCGGTGCGGCAGTGGTTCGATGCCGATGACGCCGACTGGCATCGGACGATCGTGGACCAGTGGGCTGCCGACGGAGTCCGCATGGTCGACGAGGTCGATGAGTCGATCGACCAGACCCTCACGGGGAAGACCGTCGTCGTGACGGGGTCGCTCGAGGGCTTCAGTCGGGACGGGGCCAAGGAGGCAATCCTGATGCGTGGCGGCAAGGCTGCCGGCTCGGTCTCCAAGAACACCGATTTCGTCGTCGTGGGTCCCGGGGCGGGGTCGAAGGAGACCAAGGCCCGAGAGTTGGGGCTGGCGATCCTCGACGAGGCGGGTTTCCTCCGCCTCCTCGCGACCGGCGAGGCCTGACTCAGGCGAGGATGAGCGTGACCGACTCCACCGCGCGGTCACCCAGCTCGATGATCAGCGCTCCGGTGCCCTCGTCGGCGAACCGCCAGTCGTTGCCGTCATGCTCGATGGCGTAATAGGTCGATGGCGCACCGATGTGGTGGACCGAGCCTTCAAGGGACTGGAAGGCCTGATGCGTGTGGCCGGTCAGGAGCACGAGGGGTCGGTGGGTCGCTGCCACATCGGCGACCGCGGCAGCAAGACGCTCGACCTCGTTGAGCACGAACCACTCGTGCGTGCTGTTCGACCGAAGCGGGTGGTGCTGCAGCATGAGCAGCGGCTCGTCGCCGCCCTCGGCCAAAGCTGTGGCGAGGGCTTCCGCCGGCGGCCCGGCCTCACCCTCGGTCTGCCCGAGCACGTTGGTGCTGACCGGGATCACGTGCCAGCCACCCACGCGCACCGGAGCGGGGTCGAAGGTGGCTTCAACCACCTCCGTCCGATCGTGGTTGCCGGGGACAGCGATCACCCGAACGCCGGGGTATGCCTTGGCGAGCCGGTCGCGGACACCGTCGGCTCCGTAGGTCGAACCGTCGTCACACACGTCACCGGTGAGCATGATGGCGTCGAAGGGTGCGTAGGGGCGTACGGCCTCGAGCACCAGGTCGAGTCGAGCCGCAGGGTCGATCTCGGGGTGAAAGGTGACCGCATCGAGCTCGTGCAGATGAGTGTCGGAGAGATGGAGCAGCCGCATGTTCACCGACGCTACTGCTCAGGTGCGACGTCAGGGAGCGGCAAGGGGCGTGGCCTGCGCCACTGTTTGAGGGGTCTCGACACGCAGGCCGTGATCGACGATCCCCTGCGTGTCGAGATCCCTCAAACATGAGGGCGTACCGGTCGGCCGCTCATCCGTGCTCGCGTCCCGCGTCGGCAGGAAGACCGCGGTGCGCTGCAACAGGAAACTCGCCGTGAAGAGCGTCAGTTCCGTGAGCACCTTGGCGGCGACGAGTGAGCCCAGGATCAGGTTCAGCGACTCCATGAGGAGGACGTTGGCGGTGAGCACGGACCCGGCCAGCACGGCATACCGGAAGGCGGCCCGGGCCAACGGGACCTCTCGGCCGCGCGTGAAGACGAAGCGACGATTGAGCGAGAAGTTGAGTGTGGCGCTCACCAGCCGGGCGCCGATGACGGCGGCGAGCAGGCTGCCGGTGAGGGGGTAGATCACGGCGAGTAGCGCGAGGTCGACCGCGAACCCGATGAGGGAGGAGCCGGTGAAGGCGAGCAACTGTCCCCAGACCGCGAGGGAATCGCGGATCGGACGGAAGTGGCTCGAGGCGTTGTGCTCGAGATAGATGGTCTCGATCTTGATCTCCTCCATGCGCATCCCGGAGTGGGCGGCGGCGAGCAGGACCCGGAGCTCGTATTCGAAGCGATCGCCCCGGATGTCGAGCAGCCAGGGGAGGGTGGCGGCCGCATGGCCGCGCAGGCCCGTCTGGGTGTCGTGGACCCGTCGCCCTGTGGCCAGGGCGAAGGCGTGGCGGGTGGCCGCGTTGCCGAAGCGGCTGCGCACGGGAACGTCGCCGGTGAAGCGTCGACCGCCCAGGACCAGCTGGGCGCCACTGGTCCGCAGGTGCTCGCTGACCCGCCCGATGTCGACGATGCTGTGCTGTCCGTCGCTGTCGGCGCACACGACATCGGCTCCAGGATGTGCGGCCAGCGCGTGCGCGAAGCCGGTCTTGAGCGCCGCGCCCTTGCCTCGGTTGACCTCATGGGTGAGCACGGTGGCACCGACGGCCGCGACGGCTGCGAAGAGGTGCGCGTAGGCCGGGCCGCTCCCGTCGTCGACGACGACCACGTGGCCCAACCGTGCGCCGTGGAGGTCCTCGACCAGGCGAAGCAGGGTGGCGCCCGGCTCGTAGGCCGGGATGAGGACGACCGGGGTGGCCGGCTTGTTGTCGACGTCCATGGCGGTGCCCGGTCAGCCCGCGATGTAGATGATGTCGGAGGTGCCCCGCTCCTGGCCCTTGCCGAGCGGGTTGTTGACGAGCGTGTCGTTGAAGACCATCGTCGTCGAGCCGCCCCCATCGAGGTTGTAGGCGACCTGGGCGCCGAGGCCGGCGAAGATCTGCGCGAACTCGGTCATCGTCACCCCTTTGCTGTAGCCGGAGCTCCGGCCATCAGCGGCGACGAAGACCAGATGGTTGGTGTCGATGAGGCCGATGCCCGTGCGTGGCTGGTTGCCCTGCACCGAGTGGTTGCCGACGTTGGTGTCGATCTCCACCGAGTCGATCCCGGCGATGACCTTGCCACCCTCGACGATGCCCGGACCGAAGGACCAGGTCTGCCAAACCCCTTCTGCAAGAAGGGCGTTGGCGTTGGTCGTGGTCTCGTCATAGAGCTTCATGGAGCCATCGGCATAGAACGCCAGACCCTGGCGAGCACCGGCATCGCGGAAGGCCACGCCATTGCGGATGACGATGCCGGTGTCTCTGAAGCCGTAGTAGTCGCCGTTGATGGCGAGAACCGCGCCGACCTGTGCGGCGATGACCGAGGGGTTGGCAATGATGTTCTCGCCGAACTGGTCATTGGCCAAGGCCGAGCGCAGGATCGTCGCATCGGTGATCCTCACGTCGGCGACGTAGTAGGTGACGGTGCTCGACCCGCTGCCCGTGGTCACCGTCGAGATGGAGATGGACGCGGTGTCACTGTCGTAGGTGGTGGCGGTCGAGGCACCCGATGAGCTCGCGGCCACGGCTTGGACAGTGCCTGAGGAGACGGTGGAGGCGTTCGACACCTCGACGTGGTCGATCACGAAGCGGTTGAGGGCCCAACCGCTCCCGGCTCCGATCGTGAGCAGTCCGGCCAGGCCGCCGCCCAGGAGGGCGCGACGGGTCGTGAGTCGGGGGGTCGTGGCCGGCGGCATTGCCGCGGCCGGGGCGGGGGAGGTGGTCTGCTGGGGCGGGGTCATGGTCGTCATGAGAAGAGTCAAGGGCCCGACCTTGTGGTCCTCCTGTGGACGATCCGTGCATCAGAAATGTGTCGGAAACCGTTGTGGCACAGGTTCATTGAACGACTGGGAAGGCCTGAAAACGCCGGTATGCCGTGGGCTCACCTTTCGTGCGAAAGGTGAGCCCACGGCATACCCACGTCTTGTGTGGTCGTGTCCTCGCGAGCGCCCGCTACGGCGCAGTAAGTGTCGCTGGGGCGACACTTACTGCGCCGTAGCGGGCGTCGAGGTCGGGGTCAGGGGCGACGACCACCGGCCATGCCGCCACCGGTGGCCTGGCCCGCGGTGACGGTGGCCGCCGTCGATCCGTTGACCGTGATGTCGTAGCTCTGGCCGGAGGCGATCTTGTCGCTCGCGACGACGATGTTCGCCACCGCCTTGGCGGTCTTGTAGGTCGCGACGACCGTGCCGCCGGAAACGACCTCGATCGTGGCGCCAGCAGCCGCGCTGACATTGGACTGGACGTAGTTGCCCGAGTCGGGTGCCTCGGCCATGCCGGCACTACCGGCGGCGATCAGGGTGCCACCGGTGTAGGTGATGCCGCCGTTCGAGTCCAGCGATCCGTTGCCATTGCCCGTCGGACCGGCGACGGTCGTCGTCCCGCCCGAGATCGTCATCGTGCCGTTGCTGTCGAGGCCGTCACCGCCAGCATTCACATCAAGGGTGCCGCCGCTGATGACCAGTGACGAGCCGTCGTTGGACATCCCGCCACCGCCTTGCTGGCCGCCGCCGGTGCTGCCGCTGCCGGAGGAGGCGTTGACGCCGTCGTCGGAGCTGGTCACCGAAGTGGTCCCGCCAGCGATCGTGATGGTGCTGCCCTCGAGGCCTTCGTTGGACTTGGCCACGGTCACGGTGCCGCCGGTGATGGCGAGATCACCCTCGGCGTGGATCCCGTCATCTCCGGCGGAGATCTTCACGGTGCCCTGGCTGATGACGACGTCGCCGAGGTCGGCGTCGGTCTCGTTGTTGGACTTCAGTCCGTCCTGGGCGGCGGTCACGTCGAGGGTGCCGCCCTGGATGACGAGGTAGTCCTTGCCGCGGATGCCGTCATCGGCCGCCTTGACCGTGATGTTGGCGCCGAGGATGACGAGTCCGTCCTTCGAGGCGATGCCATCGCCGGTGTTGCCGGTCACGGTCAGCTTGCCGGTGCCCCCGATCGTCAGGTCGGCCATAGAGAAGAGGGCCGCGTCGGCTGCGTCCTCGGCGGAGGTGTCATAGCCCTTGCCGTCGGTCAGGGAGTTGGTCGTGCCGTCGGCGAGGACGACGACGACCTCGTCGGCCGCGCGGACGTCGATGGCCGCACCATCGGAGTTGGTGATGCTCGCGTTGGAGAGGACGATGCGGACCTTGCCCTCAGCGGCGCTGTCCACGACCACCTGACCGTTGGCGAGGGTGCCCGACAGGACATAGGTGCCGGGTTCGGTGATTGTCACGTCGCCGCTGCCCAAGGTGATGGTCTTGGCGGTGCTGGCGTCGTAGTCGACGTCGTCGGCCTGGGCGTGCGTCTCGTAACTCGCGGTGGTGGCCGAGGCCTGTGAGGTGCCGGCCGTGGCGGAGGTCGATGTGCCAGAGGTTGAGGCGCTCGAGTTCGAGGTGCTCGTGCTGCTGGGCTCGGCAGCCATGCTCGTGCCACAGGCGGTCAGGGCGAGGGCGGCGGTCAGGGCGACGAAGCCCTTGGCGAGGCGGTTGGTCTTCATGGTGATCAGTCCTTCGGTTCTTGTGTCTGTGAAATGCCTGGGTCGTGGTGTTTGGGCGGGGAGGGAGCTCAACTCGCGGCAGCGAGCAGGGGGTTGACGAGGGTGCGGTGCCACTTCAGGTGGGGCAGGTCCGGGTGGGTGGCCGCGAGGCCGGCGCCGTATTTGCTCAGCCGCACGGGCCGGTGTCCGCGTCGCCAGAGAGTGCGGTCGACACCCGTGGGTGTGGATCCGGCCTTGGTCTCGAAGACCGCCAAGCCGGGGAGTTCGATAGCGGAACCACCGGTGTGCCACGTCAGGTCGGTGTCGATGGTGGTCCGGGAGCCGTCCGAGAGGAAGGCCAGGGTGCGACGGGTGTAGGTGACCGTGAGCGTGGGAAGGAGTTGAGCCGCGTCGACACCGACGATGCCGTGATCCGTGAGGGTGTGTGAGACGAAGGCGATCTCCGCTGGGCCCAGGGCTCCGGTGATCGGGCCGGTCATGGCGCAACGCGTCTTGACCGTGGTGCCCCGTGCTCCGCGCGTCTTGACCTCGAGGAAGTGGGCCCCCGTGTCGAGATAGGACCGGGTGCGCACCTTGAAGCGGCGCCGGCGGGATCGACCCCCGTCGTGGAAGCTGCGGAGGTCCTCGCTGTCGAAGTAGGTCGAGGAGTAGCGGAATGAGCGTCGGCCCTCGATCTCGAGAGCGACCGCGTCAGGCCGCACTGCCGCCAGCACCTCTGGCGCGTCCTCGACCGGGACGACGTACTTGCGGTCCACCCGGGTCAGTCGCTCGGCGTGCTCGGCCAGGGCCTCCAAGGAGATGGACGGGAGGTCGGTGAGGGCGTCGAAGGGAGTCGTGCCGGCCAAGGGGGCGGTGGTGTGGTGGTGTGCACTGGGATGGGGTGCATCGTTGGCGGGTGCCGGCTCGTTCAGGGAAGGGGCCATCGGCTCGACGAGGGTCAGGGTGTTCACCGGGTCACCTCGGTCGTGGCGAGGTTGGCGGTGGAGGCCGGACGAGGGCTCGTCGACTGAGTCGCCAAGGCAGCCGGGGACCGGGCGATGGTCGTGACCGTGATGAGCGTTGTGTCGTTGACGAGGTCGGTCCGGCGCACCGTCAGGTCGGAGACTTCGGTGCCGAGGATGCGCTCCACGTGGGCGCGGAGGGCCACCCGGTCGGTGTGGGCCCGGTCAAGGAGCAGGTCCTGGCGTTCCGTCCGCTTGGACATGCGCGGGTGGTCTCCGACGAAGACGGCGGCCAAGACCATGAGCATCAGGCCGATGGCCCACAGCGGCTGGGTGCCGCCAAGGCCGCCGATCAGGCCCAGCGCCAGGGCGGCGAAGTAGTGGGCGATCTCGGTCTGGTTCAGCTCCTCGGAGCGCAACCGGATGATGGACAGGACTCCGAAGAGTCCGAGCCCGAGGCCGATCGAGGCGCTCATCGTCGACAGAGCCGCCGAGACGGCCAGTACGCCGATGTTGACGCCGAGGAAGGCCACGACCAGGTCGCGGCGCGAGTGCCGACTGAGGAAGAGCACGACGAGCGCGGCGATCGCGACGAGGTCGGCTGCCATGAGGATGAGGGACATGTGGTGCTCCTTGAGGTGCTGGCCGGAGATCCGAGGAGATCCGGGCCGGGTGGATTGCCGTTGTGAGACCCATTGAGTCGGTCGCGCTTGTCCGGAACTGGTGGTGATCCTTTGCGTTCCCTGTGCGTCCCGGAAGTGGCGGTGACGACGCGCCAGAGCTGTTGCCTGACGGCCACAGCGACGGCAGCGCTGCTTCAGCGGCCCACCTGTCGGCGAAGGCGGCGCGGCTCACGACCTAGACTTCGACCCATGGCTGAACTCACTCGCGAGGACGTCCGGCACCTCGCCGGACTGGCCCGCATCGAACTCTCGGACGCCGAGCAGGACCGCATGGTCGGCGAACTCGGCGTCATCCTCGAATCGGTGGCGACGGTCCAGCAGTCGCCCATCGAGGGGGTCGAGCCCATGTCGCACCCGATGCCGATCGTCAACGTCACGCGCCCGGATGTCGTCCGGCCATCGCTGACGCCCGAGGCGGCGCTGGCCGGAGCCCCCGAGGTCGACCAACAGCGGTTCTCGGTGCCCCGCATCCTCGATCAGGAGTGATCGGCGCAGGCCCGGCCACAGCGGACGGGCCCGCCGACGACGACCCAAGCCCACGGCATACCCAAGGAAAAAAGTGACCAACGAACTCACCCGGGCCAGCGCGGCCGACCTCGCCCACCTGCTGGCCACCCGCGAGGTCTCGGCGGTCGAGGTCACGCAGGCGCACCTCGACCGGACGGACGCCGTCGATGGTGCCGTGCACGCGTATCTCCACGTCGATGGACAGGGTGCCCTGGCCCAAGCCGCCGAGGTCGATCGTCGTCGCCGCGACGGCGAAGACCTCCACGAGCTCGCCGGCGTGCCGATCGCGGTCAAGGACGTCATGGCGACCGAGGGTCTGCCGACGACGGCCGGGTCGCGGATGTTGCAGGGCTGGATCCCGCCCTACGACGCGACCGTCGTCGCGCGCCTGCGGGCGGCCGGGATGCCGATCCTGGGCAAGACCAACATGGACGAGTTCGCGATGGGCTCCTCGACGGAGCACTCGGCCTACGGCCCGAGCCACAACCCGTGGGACCTCGACCGGATCCCCGGCGGCTCCGGTGGCGGGTCGAGCGCCGTCCTCGCCTCATTCCAGGCGCCGCTCGCGACCGGCACTGACACGGGTGGCTCCATCCGCCAACCCGCGGCGGTCACCGGGACGGTCGGCACCAAGCCCACCTATGGCGGGGTGTCCCGCTATGGGCTCATCGCCCTGGCCTCCAGCCTCGACCAGGCCGGGCCGTGCGCTCGCACCGTGCTCGACACGGCCCTCCTCCACGCGGTCATGGCCGGGCATGACCCGATGGACTCGACCTCGATCAATGCCGTCGTGCCTGATGTCGTGGGCGCGGCCCGCCGTGCCGAGGTCAAGGGCATGCGCATCGGCATCGTCCGTGAACTCACGGGCGAGGGCTTCCAGGACGGGGTGCAGGCTCGTTTCGACGAGTCGGTGCAGCACCTGGTCGACGCCGGGGCCGAGGTCGTCGAGGTCTCCTGCCCCAACTTCACCGCAGCGCTCGCGGCCTACTACCTGATCCTGCCGAGTGAGGCCTCGAGCAACCTCGCCAAGTTCGACGCCATGCGTTACGGCCTGCGGGTGCTGCCCGAGGGCATCGACGAGCCGAGCGCGGAGCAGGTCATGGCGGCGACCCGCGAGGCGGGCTTCGGTGACGAGGTGAAGCGGCGGATCATCCTGGGCACCTATGCGCTCTCGTCGGGCTATTACGACGCCTACTACGGCTCGGCCCAGAAGGTGCGCCGGCTCATCTTCGACGACTTCGCCCGTGCCTTCGAGGCCGCCGACGTGCTCGTAAGCCCGACGGCACCGACCACGGCGTTCAAACTCGGCGACAAGCTCGACGACCCAATGGCCATGTATCTCAACGACATTGCCACCATTCCGGCCAACCTCGCCGGTGTCCCGGGCATGTCCCTCCCCAGCGGACTGGCCGACGAGGACGGACTTCCGACCGGCTTCCAGATCCTCGCCCCGGCGATGAAGGACGACCGGTTGTATGCCGTGGGCGCCGCTCTCGAGCAACGTCTCGTCGCGTCGTGGGGCGGGCCATTGCTCGACCGCGCGCCATCCCTCGCCACGGGCGCACCGACCACCACGAAGGAGGCCTGACATGGTGACCGAAACGATGGACGGGACCATGGCGTGGGACGACGTCCTGGCCGCGTATGACCCGGTCATGGGGCTCGAGGTCCACGTGGAGCTGGGCACGGCCACCAAGATGTTCTGCGGCTGCGCGACCGAGTTCGGTGCCGAGCCCAACACCCAGACCTGCCCGGTCTGCCTCGGTCTGCCCGGCGCGCTGCCCGTGGTCAACGAGAAGGGTGTCGAGTCGGCGATCCGGATTGGACTGGCCCTCAACTGCGAGATCGCCGACTGGTGCCGGTTTGCCCGGAAGAACTACTTCTATCCGGACATGCCCAAGAACTTCCAGACCTCGCAATACGACGAGCCGATCGCCTTCAACGGCCACCTCGACGTCGAGCTCTCGGACGGCACGACCTATCGGGTCGAGATCGAGCGGGCCCACATGGAGGAGGACACCGGCAAGTCACTTCACGTCGGTGGCGCCACGGGTCGCATCCATGGCGCAACCCACTCACTCGTCGACTACAACCGCGCCGGCATCCCTCTCATCGAGATCGTCACCAAGCCGATGACCGGTGCGGGGGAGCGGGCGCCCGAGATCGCCAAGGCCTATGTCGCCGCCCTGCGTGACCTGCTCAAGGCCCTCGACGTCTCCGACGTCAAGATGGAGCAGGGCTCGATGCGCTGCGACGTCAACCTCTCGCTCATGGCGAAGGGCGCGGAGAAGTTCGGCACCCGCTCCGAGACCAAGAACGTCAACTCGCTCCGCTCGGTGGAGCGGGCCGTCCGTTACGAGATGTGCCGCCACGGCGCCGTGCTCGCCTCGGGTGGCACGGTCGTCCAGGAGACGCGCCACTGGCACGAGGACACCGGTATCACGACCTCGGGTCGCGAGAAGTCCGACGCCGAGGACTACCGCTACTTCCCCGAGCCCGACCTCGTGCCGATCGCACCCTCGCGGGCGTGGGTCGAGGAGCTCCGGGCGACCCTGCCCGAGCCACCGGCCCAGCGCCGCAAGCGACTCCAATCGGCCTACGGCTATTCGGATCTCGAGATGCGCGACGTCCTCAATGCCGGGCTGCTCGACCTCATCGAGGAGACCGTGGCCGCCGGAGCCACACCGGCTGGCGCCCGCAAGTGGTGGTCCGGTGAGATCGCTCGTCGCGCCAACGCGGCTGGCGAGGACGTGCCGTCGTATGCCGTGGGGCTGGGTGTCACTCCGGCTTCGGTTGTCGAGTTGGAGAGCCTCGTCACGGGCGGACGGCTCAACGACGCCATGGCCCGCCAGGTCTGGGACGGAGTGCTCGACGGAGAGGGGTCGCCCACAGCGGTCGCCGACGCGCGCGGGCTCGAACTCGTCCAGGACACGGGGCAGCTCGAGGCCGCGGTCGACAAGGTCATCGCCGCCAACCCCGACGTTGCTGACAAGGTCCGGGAGGGCAAGGTCCAGGCGGCCGGCGCCCTCATCGGTCAGGTGATGAAGGAGCTCAAGGGCCAGGGCGACGCCGCCGCCGCCCGCGCCTTGATCATGAGCAAGCTCGGCCAGGGCTGACCGATATGAAGGCGATCGAGGTCCTGACCAATCTGCACACCGATGATGTCGAGCGGGCCCGGGAGTTCTTCGGGATCCTCGGGCTCACCGAGGACACGATGAACCAGGGCTGGGTGGCGCGCTTCAGTTCCCCGGAGACGGGTGCCTGTGTGCAGGTCGTGACCAAGGACGCGAGCGCGCCCGAGAACTCGGCCCTCACGATCAAGGTCGACGACCTCCAGGGTGCTCACGACGAGATGGTGCGACGTGGGTTCGAGATCGTGCACCCGATCACCGATGAGCCGTGGGGGATCCGGCGCTTCTTCGTCCGGACCCCGGATGGTCAGGTCGTCAACGTCGCACAGCACAACGGCTGACGAGCCCGCCCGGGAAAGCCGGCCCACGGCATACGGGATGGTCATCACTCGCCCACCGCGCGACCGGGCGCTAGCGTGAGCACCGAAGCCCGGCTTCGCCCATGACCCCTTGGATGAGGAGCACTCCACGATGAAGGCACTGCGTTTCTACGCCCCCGGTGATGTCCGCGTCGAGGACGTTCCTGAGCCCGAATGTGGGCCCAAGGAGGTCAAGATCAAGGTCAAGAACTGCTCGACCTGCGGCACTGACGTCAAGATCCTGAACAACGGGCACGTCAACATCACCCGCGTCACGACGATGGGCCACGAGGTTGCTGGCGAGGTCGTCGAGGTGGGCGCCGACGCCAAGGGTGGCTTCCAGGTGGGGGACCGGGTGCAGTGCATCGCGGCCGTCCCGTGCGGTGAGTGCCACGAGTGCCAGAAGGGCTGGATGGAGGTCTGCCAGAACCAGACCAGCGTCGGCTACCAGTACGACGGCGGCTTCGCCGAATACATGATCGTGCCCGAGCAGGTGCTCAAGGTCGACGGCCTCAACCGGATCCCCGACAACGTGGGCTACGACGAGGCCTCTGCCGCAGAGCCGTTCGCGTGTGCGATCAACGCCCAGGAGCAGCTCGGCATCGAGGAGGGCGACTTCACGGTCGTCTTCGGCGCCGGCCCGATCGGCTGCATGCACATCCGCATCGCCCGCGGCGTCCACAAGGTCGGCCCGGTCGTGCTCGTCGACGTCAACGCCGAGCGCCTCCAGATGTCGGCGGACGCCGTGCAGCCGGACCACATCATCAACGCCGCCGAGGTCGATGTCGTCGAGGAGGTCATGCGTCTCACTGGTGGTCGCGGCGCCGATGTCATCATCACGGCCACGCCGGCCAATGTCACCCAGGAACAGGCGATCTCGATGGCCGCGCGTCAGGGCCGGATCTCGTTCTTCGGCGGCCTGCCCAAGACCGACCCGTTCATCAAGTGCGACAGCAATCTGGTCCACTACCGCCAGCTCCACATCCACGGCGCCAACGGCTCCTCGCCGGACCACAACAAGCGTGCCTTGGAATACATCTCAACCGGACAGGTCCCGGTCAAGGACCTCATCACCAAGCACATCAGCCTCGATGACGTGCTCGACGCCTTCGACATCGTCAAGAAGGGTGAGGCGATCAAGGTCACCGTCGAACCCTGACGTCCGCCGCCGGTGGTCACCACCGGGTATGCCGTCGAGGCGCCTCCCGATCGGGAGGCGCCTCTCGCGTCGTGCGGCCATCCCCGTCAGCACCGGTGACATGTCCGAATGTTGGGACATTGACGAAACCAGATCTCTGCACCCCTCGCGTAAAAACGCTTTCACCCCTATGCTCCTGCTCACATTCGCAAGGAGGCGGATGTGAGCACTGACCGGCTGGCCCCGTCCTCACGGTGAGCCGCGGTCCTTTGAGAAGGGGTACGCGTGTCCACGACATCAGCGTCCGCGGGCGGAGCCCGAGTTCATGTGCAGAAGTTCGGCACCTTCCTGTCGAACATGGTCATGCCGAACATCGGCGCCTTCATCGCCTGGGGCTTCATCACCTCGCTCTTCATCAAGGTCGGCTGGCTGCCCTTGATGGGTATCGGCACCGCCGACGACAGCTGGGTCGCCAAGATCGGTGGCTGGGGCGTCAACGCCGCCAGCTGTGTCGACACGGTCATGGGCCCTGACGGCAAGGAGGTCGCCCTCCAGGGCATCCAGTCGTGCAGTTCCTATGGCGGCATCGTCGGCTCGATGATCACCTACCTGCTGCCCCTGCTCATCGGCTTCACGGGTGGCTACAACATCTACAAGACGCGTGGTGGCGTCGTGGGCGCGATCGCGACCATGGGTGTCATCGCCGGTACGAGCATCCCGATGTTCATGGGCGCCATGATCATGGGCCCGCTCGGTGGCTGGTCCATGAAGAGGATCGACGCCATCTGGGACGGCAAGATCAAGCCGGGCTTCGAGATGCTCGTCAACAATTTCTCGGCGGGCATCTGGGGCATGATCCTGGCCATCGCTGGCTTCTTCATCATGAGCCCGATCGTCACCTTCATCGCTGACCAGCTCGAGAAGGTCATCCACTTCCTGGTGACCAACCACATCCTCCCGGTGACCTCGATCATCATCGAGCCAGCCAAGGTGCTCTTCCTCAACAACGCGCTCAACCACGGTGTGCTCACGCCGCTCGGCACGAACGAGTCGAAGGAGACGGGGAAGTCGATCCTCTTCCTCCTCGAGGCCAACCCCGCTGCTGGCCTGGGCCTGCTTCTGGCCTTCATGTTCTTCGGCAAGGGCGCCGCCAAGGCGTCTGCGTCGGGTGCGGCGATCATCCACTTCTTCGGTGGCATCCACGAGATCTACTTCCCCTACGTCCTCGCCAAGCCGAAGCTCATCCTCGCGATGATCGCCGGTGGCGCCACGCAGATCGCGACCAACATGGTCTTCGGTTCGGGCCTGCGCGCGCCGGCTGCACCGGGGTCGATCATCGCGGTGCTCTCGCAGACTGCTCCGGACAGCTTCGTCGGGGTCATCCTCTCGGTCGTCCTGGGCGCCGCAGCGAGCTTCATCGTCGCCGCCATCCTGCTGCGCATGGAGAAGGGCGATGACGACGGCGACCTGTCCGCCGCCACCGCCTCCATGGAGGCCATGAAGGGCAAGAAGTCGTCGGTCGCCGGTGCCCTCACGGGTGCGGGTGTTGCCGGTGCCGGCGCGGCCGCCCTCAGCGGTCCGGTCAAGAGCATCGTCTTCGCCTGCGACGCGGGCATGGGTTCCTCCGCGATGGGGGCCTCGGTCCTCCGTCGCAAGATCCAGGCCGCCGGCTTCACGGACGTGACGGTGGTCAACAAGGCCATCGCCAACCTTGAGGACGACGTCGACCTCCTGGTCACCCACCAGGATCTGGCCAACCGCGCCGGCCAGCGAGCTCCGTCTGCGGCCCTCTACACGGTCGACAACTTCATGGGCAGCCCGGTCTATGACGAGATCGTCGAGCATCTCAAGGTGAGCAACGGTGGTGGCGCAGCCGCTGCCGCGGGTGCCGGTGCCGCGGGTGCCGGTGCCGCCGGGGCCGGGGTCGCGGTTGCGACCGTCGCAGGCTCCGACGAGACCGATGCTGGCGCAGGTTCAGGCGGTGGAGTGGCCACGGCCACGGAGGTCCTCACCGCTGACCGGGTGGTCCTCTCCGGAGCGGCGTCCACGAGGGATGAGGCGATCCGCGAGGCTGGTGAACTTCTCGTGGCGGCCGGTGCGGTCGAGCCGTCCTACGTGGAGTCGATGTTCGAGCGGGAGCGCTCGGTGTCGACCTTCATGGGCAACCAACTCGCCATCCCACACGGCACCAACGAGGCCAAGGCAGCGGTCAACCGCACCGCCATGAGCTTCGTCCGCTACCCGGACGGCATCGAGTGGAAGCCCGGCAAGACGGCCAACTTCGTCATCGCCATCGCGGGCACGGGCAATGACCACCTGGCCCTGTTGTCCAACATCTCCAAGGTCTTCCTCGACAAGACCCAGATCGCTGCCCTCGAGGCCGCGACGACGGAGGACGAGATCTTGGCCATCCTGAACGGCTGAGCCGAGCAGGAGGGGAGCCGCCCGACGAAGGCACCTCACGGCATACGAGGAAGGGCCCGGACCACATGTGGTCCGGGCCCTACCCTTGTGTGCCGGGCCAAGGCTGTTGCGTATACCGTGGGCTGGCTATCGCCCTCAGCGGCGGCCGCCGCCGAGGAGGCCACCGAGAATGTCGGTGAGGATGCTGCCACCGCTCGGCAGACCCTGCTGCTGTTGCTGCGGGGCAGGCGCCTGAGCGGCGCCGCCGCCGACGGCCGCACCAAGGACGTCCTGGAGCATGTCCTGCAAGGACCCGGGACCGCCCTCGCTCGATCCACTGCTCGGCTGCGTCGGCAGTGACGGGCTGGTCGGGATGCTCGCGCCGCCGCCACCTTGACCCATCTTCCCGAACACCTGGTTCGCGATGTACGACAGGACGATCGGAGCGAGGATCGGGATCAACTTCTTGATGAGAGCGCTGCCGAGGCCGCCGCCGGCCGAGGAGGCGCCCAGACCACCGAGCTGGTTGACGACGGCATCCTCGTTGTCACCGAAGATGTGGCTGGCGATGGCGGCGCCGTCGTTGGTGTCGATCTGGGAGAGGTCGACACCGCCCGAGAGAAGGTCGCTGTCGTGCTGGCCGAGAGCGTCGAGCAGGGACCCGGCGCCACCATCGGCGGCGTTGGCCTGGAGGCCACCGAGAAGGGCGGGCAGGACCGCGGAGGCAGCCTGCTGGACGTCCTGCGGCTCGGCACCGACCTGTTGGGCGATCTGGTCGATGGGCAGCTGGCCGAGGATGTCGTCGAGAGCGGACATGTGTGTTGCACCCTTCGTGGAGCAGCGCGCGCCGGTGCGCACTGGCTGAGCCCAACTTACCCACTGGTCGCCCTAGGCTCGAGGGATGATGACCGTTGCTTTTCCGGACCGGTCGTGGATCGAGGACGTCGGTCCCGTGGCCGGGATCAACCCCCTTGTCTTCGACGGGTCCGCTCACGCCGCACTTCCCGATCGTCTCGATGTCTTCATCGCTCCCTACGTCGTGGATGTCGAGCCCCTTCGGCGAGTTGTCCAAGTGGAGGGGCTCCGGCACGTGCAGTTGCTCACCGCGGGCTACGACGGTGCGCTCGAGGTGCTGCCAGCCGGGGTGACCCTGTCCAATGCGGGGTCCGTCCACGACGACTCGACAGCCGAGTTGGCGTTGGCCCTGACCCTGGCCTGCCAGCGCGGGATCCCGCGAGCGGTCCGGGCGGCCGCCGAGGGCCGTTGGGACCGACCGGAGATGCTCCCGTCCCTTGCCGATCGGCGGGTGCTGCTCATCGGTTACGGGAATGTGGGGAAGGCCATCGCTCGCCGACTGTTGCCCTTCCGAGTGCAGTTGACGGCCGTGGCGTCGAGGGCTCGTGGCGGTGACGACCTGGTCGATGGGGTCCATGGCATCGACGAGTTGTCGGGTCTGCTGCCGCAGGCCGAGGTCGTCATCGTGGTCGTCCCCCTGACCGAGGCCACGCGCGGTCTCATCGGCGAGGACTTCCTCGCGGCACTCTCCGATGGCTCCCTGGTCGTCAATGTGGCCCGCGGCCCGGTGGCGGACACTGAGGCGATCCTGCGTCACGCGGGGCGACTGCGCTTCGGGCTCGATGTCACCGACCCCGAACCTCTGCCTGACGGACACCCATTGTTTGCGGCTCCCGACGTGCTCATCACGCCGCACGTGGGCGGGGACACATCGGCATTCCGGCCACGGGCGGTCGCGCTGCTTCGCTCCCAGCTCGCGCTCATCGGTGCAGGGAAGTCCCCAGCCCACGTCGTCAACTGAGTGACCTCCCTGAGTCGAACGAGTTGGGTGCGTTGGGGTGGGTCCGGGCGCACGCCAACGCACCCAACTCACAGGGGGCCGGTGCGAGGGTTTTCACAAGCGGCGGAGCTCCTGTGGGGCTGACAAGGCGACCGTGGCAGAGCAAGATCAGAGCATGACCACGGCAGCCGAAGACCGAGTCCTCGTCCTCCTGCGTCATGCCCAGGCCGAAGATCCCTTCAGTGGTGGCCCGGACATCGCGCGCGAACTCACCGAAGGAGGTGTGGCGGACGCAGAGGCCGCTGGACGCTGGCTCCATGACCTGGGCATCGGCATCGACGAGGTGTTGTGCTCGGCCAGTGTGCGCACCCAGCAGACTGCCGAGGCGATCTGGGCCGGTGGCTGCTCCGAAGCCGATGTCCGCATCGACAAGCGCCTCTACAACGCGTCGGCCGAGGCCATCCTCGACGTCATTCGGGAGGCTGATGAGGATGCCAACGTCGTGATGGTCATCGCTCATGCGCCCGGGTTGCCGGCGCTGGCCTCACTGCTCGCCGATGGCGACGGCAGCGTGGATGCCCACGAGGCGCTGGGGCACGGCTTCCCCACGACGGGCATCGCGCTGCTCAGCTTCTCGGGCCACTGGCGGGACCTGTCGCCGGACGCGGCCGTCCTGGACCGTTTCCACGTCGCTCGCGCCTGAGCGCTCGGAGGGCTCACCACGGGTGGTGAGCCCCGGCATACCCCGTGTGTATGCCGTCCGCTGGGCGGGCGAGGGTGGGCGCCGGTCGCCGACGGTGAGACGATCAGGGCATGCCTGAACTGCGTTCTCGGACCTCGACCCACGGCCGGATGATGTCGGGGGCGCGCGCCCTGTGGCGCGCGACCGGCATGACCGACGATGACTTCGGCAAGCCGATCGTGGCCATTGCCAACAGTTTCACGCAGTTCGTGCCGGGACATGTCCACCTCAAGGACATGGGGCAGTTGGTCGCCGGTGCGGTCGCCGAGGCTGGTGGTGTGGGGCGGGAGTTCAACACCATCGCGGTCGATGACGGCATCGCGATGGGTCACGCGGGGATGCTCTATTCGCTGCCAAGCCGCGAGTTGATCGCCGACGCGGTCGAGTACATGGTCAACGCGCATTGCGCCGATGCCCTCGTCTGCATCAGCAACTGCGACAAGATCACGCCCGGCATGCTCATGGCGGCCCTGCGCCTCGACATCCCGACCGTCTTCGTCTCGGGCGGGCCGATGGAGGCCGGCAAGGCCAAGATCATCGACGGCGTTGCGCACAACAAGCTCGACCTCATCGACGCGATGATCGCGGCCTCGGACGACTCGGTGAGCGACGAGGACCTCGACGCGATCGAGCGGTCGGCCTGCCCGACCTGTGGGTCCTGCTCCGGGATGTTCACGGCCAACTCGATGAACTGCCTGACCGAGGCCATCGGGCTGTCCCTGCCGGGGAATGGGTCCACCCTGGCCACACATGCGGCACGCCGGGACTTGTTCCTGGAGGCCGGACGGTTGGTCGTCGAGATCGCGCAGCGCTACTACCGCGACGACGACGCGTCGGTGTTGCCTCGAAATGTGGCTTCGGCCAAGGCTTTTCGCAATGCCGTGGCCCTCGACGTGGCCATGGGCGGATCGACCAACACGGTGCTGCACCTGCTGGCGGCGGCACGAGAGGCCGACCTCGACTTCTCGATCGCCGAGATCGACGCCATCTCCCGCCGAGTGCCGTGCCTGTCCAAAGTGGCTCCGAACAGCCAGAAGTTCCACATGGAGGACGTCCACCGGGCGGGTGGCATCCCGGCGCTCTTGGGTGAACTGGATCGGGCCGGTCTGTTGGAGCGCGAGGTGCACGCGGTGCACAGCCCGTCGCTCTTGCAATGGTTGGGGGAGTGGGACATTCGCGCTGCCTCGCCGAGTGAGGCGGCGGTGGAGCTCTTCCATGCTGCGCCTGGGGGCGTGCGCACGACCGAGGCCTTCTCGACGACCAACCGCTGGGCGAGCCTGGACACCGACGCCGCCGAGGGCTGCATCCGCGACCGCGAGCACGCCTACACCGCTGACGGTGGACTGGCGGTCCTGCACGGCAACATCGCACCGGACGGCTGCGTGGTCAAGACCGCCGGCGTCCCGGAGGAGGTCTGGCACTTCGAGGGCACCGCTCGCGTCTTCGAGTCCCAGGACGATGCGGTCGCCGGGATCCTCGACAAGTCAGTCGTCGCCGGGGATGTCGTGGTGATCCGTTACGAGGGGCCCAAGGGTGGGCCGGGCATGCAGGAGATGCTCTATCCGACGTCCTTCCTCAAGGGCCGCGGGCTGGGGCAGAAGTGTGCGCTCATCACCGATGGCCGCTTCTCCGGCGGGACGAGCGGGCTGTCGATCGGGCACATCTCGCCGGAAGCCGCCTCGCAGGGGCCGATCGGGCTCATCGAGACTGGAGATCGCATCGTCATCGACATCCCCTCGCGCCTGCTGGAACTCGACGTGCCCGAGGACGTGTTGGCCGAGCGGCTCGCCAAGCAGGAGGCGCGTGAGCGCCCGTGGACTCCGGTCGACCGCGACCGCCCGATCTCGGCGGCGCTGCGGGCCTATGCCTCGATGGCGACGTCAGCCTCCGACGGAGCGGTCCGCCGCGTCCCTTGACCGAGTTGGGTGCGTTCCGGTGGGTCATGACCCACCTCAGCGCACCCAACTCGGGTCAGGGGAGGCCGCACGCGGGAGTGCCACCCGGCATACGCTCGCGGTTTTCACTGACCCAGCGATAGACGGCTCGGGCGACGGGCTCGAAGGGTGGGTGGGTCATGGCCGCGGCCAGCACTCGCCAGGGGAGTGCCCCGGTGCGCAGGATGGCGGCCCAGCCCCGGTGGCCGTATTGGATCTCGCCGTCGGCGTCGATGACCGCCATCTCGATGCGGGCTCGGGCGTCGTCGATGCCGAGTGCGGGGAGGTCCACGGTCTGGAGGGTGTGCGACTCGACGTCGACGCCGAGCTTGGGGACGTGGGCGGCAGAGCGCATGCAGAAGCCGCAGTCCCCGTCGTTGAACATGACGACCCGTCCGGCACGGCTCATGACCTGATTCTCCTCCTGTCGAGTGTCACCAAAGTGCTCTCCGGAGCGCTCGGGACAGCATTTTGGTGACACTCGACTGTCTGGGAGGCGCCCACGAAAAGGTGACGCACGGCATACGTCCGGCATGTGGGAATGCCTTCTCGCCCGTTGACACACCCGGGGGCGGCTCGGGAGAGTGTGGGCGTGGCCCTGCTTCTCGTACTTCCCCCGCGCGCCTGAACCCGGCACGACCTCAGGCGCGCACCTCCGCTGTCCCTCGCCACGGGACCGGGGGTTTTTTTGTGGCACCAGTGGTGACACCAGTGGCGGCAGGGACATGGACACACGGCCGACCCGTTCCGTGTGAAGGCAGGACCGAAGAGAAGTGACGACATGACCGACATCAAGGCGGCTCCGGCTGCCCCGGGCGCCAGCCGCCAGACCCGCACTCCGTCCCCCGCCGAGATGGCCCCGCAGACCCGCTCCCGCGCACCCCAGGAAGTGACCGGGGCCCAGAGCCTCGTCCTCTCGCTCGAGGCCCTCGACGTGGACACCGTCTTCGGGATCCCCGGCGGCGCGATCCTCCCGGCGTATGACCCGCTGCTCGACTCGACCAAGGTCCGTCACATCCTCGTGCGTCACGAGCAGGGTGCCGGCCACGCGGCCCAGGGTTATGCGGCGGCCAGCGGCAAGGTTGGCGTCTGCATGGCGACCTCTGGCCCGGGCGCGACCAACCTGGTCACCCCGATCGCGGACGCCTTCATGGACTCGGTCCCGATGGTCGCGATCACCGGTCAGGTCAACTCCAAGGCGATCGGCAGCGACGCCTTCCAGGAGGCCGACATCCGCGGCATCACGATGCCGATCACGAAGCACAACTACCTCGTGACCAAGGCCGAGGACATCCCGCGTGTGCTCGCCGAGGCCTTCCACATCGCCTCCACCGGTCGGCCGGGTCCGGTCCTCGTCGACATCTCCAAGGACGCGCTCCAGGCCAAGACGACCTTCTCGTGGCCGCCGCGGATCGAGCTCCCCGGCTATCGCCCGGTGATCCGCCCGCACAGCAAGCAGATCCGTGAGGCGGCCAAGCTCATCGCGGCTGCCAAGATGCCGATCCTCTACATCGGTGGCGGGGTCATCCGCGGACGTGCCTCGGAGGAGTTGCGCCGCTTCGTCGAGCTCACCCAGATCCCTGTGGTCACGACGTTGATGGCACGTGGCGCCCTGCCCGACTCGCACCCACTCCACCTGGGCATGCCGGGCATGCACGGCTCGGTCCCCGCGGTGACCGGCCTGCAGAAGTCCGACCTCATCATCTGCATCGGCGCCCGCTTCGACGACCGGGTCACCGGTCAGCTGTCGACCTTCGCGCCGGACGCGCTCGTCATCCACGCTGACATCGACCCGGCGGAGATCTCCAAGAACCGCAAGGCCGATGTCCCGATCGTCGGCGATGCCAAGGCCGTGCTCTCCGACCTCATCGATGCGGTCGACGCCGACATGGAGGCCGGTCACGCCGGTGACTATGCCGAGTGGCGTGAGCGTGTCGCGGGCTGGAAGGAGATGTTCCCGCTCGGCTGGACCGAACCCGAGGAGGGTGAGGCGCCCCTCTCGCCGCAGTACGTGCTCCAGCGGCTGGGTGAGATCGCCGGGCCGGAGGCGGTGTATGCCGCGGGCGTGGGTCAGCACCAGATGTGGGCTGCGCAGTTCGTCCGTTACGAGCGGCCGAACGCATGGATCAACTCCGGTGGGCTCGGGACGATGGGGTATGCCGTGCCGGCCGCCATGGGCGCCAAGGTCAGCCAGCCGGATCGTGTCGTCTGGGCCGTCGATGGTGACGGCTGCTTCCAGATGACCAACCAGGAGTTGGCCACCTGCACGATCAACGACATCCCGATCAAGGTCGCGGTCATCAACAACTCCAGCCTGGGCATGGTGCGCCAGTGGCAGACCTTGTTCTACGAGCAGCGCTACTCCAACACCGACCTGCACACGTCGGCTGACGGGAGCCGGATCCCGGACTTCGTCAAGCTGGCCGATGCCTATGGCTGTGTTGGCCTTCGCTGTGAGCGCCCCGAGGACGTCGATGACGTGATCCGTCAGGCGATGGAGATCAACGACCGCCCGGTCGTCATCGACTTCGTCGTCCACCGCGACGCGATGGTCTGGCCGATGGTGCCCGCAGGGGTCAGCAACGACCTGATCCAGGTCGCGAAGGACACTGCGCCGCAATGGGATCGTGAGGAGTCAGAAGCCCTTGAACAGGATCCCGATGCTGACCATGACGGCAAGTGAGTGAGGATCCCAGACATGTCACAGCACACCCTGTCCGTCCTCGTCGAGAACAAGCCCGGTGTCCTGGCTCGGATCGCGGCGCTCTTCTCCCGTCGAGGCTTCAACATCCACTCGCTCGCCGTCGGTGAGACTGAGATCCCGGAGATCTCCCGGATGACAGTCGTCGTCGACGTCGAGGACCTCCCGCTCGAACAGGTGACCAAGCAACTCAACAAGCTCGTCGAGGTGCTCAAGGTCGTCGAGCTCGAGGCGGGCTCGTCGGTCCAGCGTCAGGTCATGCTCATCAAGGTCAAGGCCGACGCCGCGACCCGCAGCCAGGTGCTCGAGATGGTCCAGATGTTCCGGGCCAAGGTCGTCGACGTCGCCACCGAGTCCCTGACGATCGAGGCCACCGGCAACAGCGAGAAACTGCGTGCCCTCCTCGAGGTCCTCGAGCCCTACGGCATCAAGGAACTCGTCCAGTCCGGCATGGTCGCCATCGGCCGCGGACCCCGCTCGATCACCGACCGCACCCTGTCCAAGGCCTGATCCGCCTCCACCTGATGCGACCTACCGTGCAGTACGTGTGGTGATGACCCCACGTACTGCACGGTAGGTCGCGGGGAAAGACAGGGGTCTGTCCTGACCGGGCTGGCCAACGAACGGACGGCCGGACGCTCTGGTGAGCGGACGGCATACCCTCAACTCAACGAACGCAACCACAAGCAATAGGAAGGCTTCACCACCATGGCCGACATGTTCTACGACGACGACGCCGA
>Ga0116186_1001101_pt1 | contig 28866 bp, 25 predicted proteins | sample AD_JPNNA4_MetaG_FD_89806 | JGI IMG/M metagenome (GOLD analysis project Ga0116186, IMG submission 89806) | Active sludge microbial communities of municipal wastewater-treating anaerobic digesters from Japan - AD_JPNNA4_MetaG | ecosystem: Engineered > Bioreactor > Anaerobic > Digestate | place...
GGAGGTTGTTTCGGGAGAACAGGCTCGCGATGGTGAACTCACCGAGGACCAGGGCGACCGCGAGGAAGGCCGAGGACAGGACCGCCCCGCGCAGGTTGGGCAGGACCACCCGCCACATCACCGTGGCCCAACTCGCCCCGAGTGATCGGGCCGCTTCTGACAGGGTCCGCACATCGATCGAGCGGAGCCCGGCGTCCAGGGCTCGATAGGCGTACGGAAGGACGAGGACGACGTAGGCCAACCCCAACCAGAGCGTGGACTCGCCGATGTCGGCACCGAAGAAGTAGGTCAACCACGCCGAGAGCCACGAGTAGACCGGCGCCAGGCCGACCACGAGGACGATCGCGGGCACGGTGAGCGGCAGCAGACAGATGAACTCGATCGTGCGGGACATCCCTGGGACCCGTAGCCGAACCCACGTCATGGTGGGGACCAGCAGGGCCAACATGATCAGGACGGTGATGAGGGACAACCCGATCGAGTAGAGGAAGCCCTCCTTGAGCGCCGGATAGTCCGTGGAGACCTTGTTGACGTCGACCAGGGTCGCCCAGGTGGTGCCGGTCCGGGCGCCCGTGCGCAGTTCGCGGGTGGTGAACTCGAGGGCGCCGAGCAGGGGGAGGACGAAGAAGGCCACGACCAGCGTGATGACGACCCACCGGAACCTGCGCTGGCGTCTGGCCAGGCTGGCGCTGCGGCCGCTCATCGCTGCAACCAGCGACTCGAGCGGCGGTCGATCCAGGCGTAGATCACCATGACGACGGCCACGACGAGGACCATTTCCAGGGCCATCGCCTTGCCGACGTTCTCCTGGCCGAGGACCGTTTCGGAGTTCAAGGACGCGGCAATCTGCAGGGGGACCAACGGTGAGCCCTGCGAGATGAGAGCAGCGGCGGTGGCGTAGGCCGAGAAGGCGTTGGTGAAGAGGAGGAGGAGGGACCCCACGAACGGTGGGAGAAGGATGGGGCCGCCCACCCGTCGCCAGTAGGTCCAGGTGGTGCCGCCCAGGGTTTCGGACGCCTCACGCCACTGTGGTCGTAGGCCGTCGACGGCGGGAAGGAAGACGATGACCATGAGCGGGATCTGGAAGATCAGGTAGACAAGGGTCAGGCCCTTGTCCCAGGTGTAGAGCCAAGCGCCGCCTCCGGTGTTGACCCCGAGATCGACCAGCCAGAGGTTGACGAAGCCCTGCAATCCGAAGGTCGCCATGAACGCGAAGGCGAGCGCGACACCGCCGAATTGCGCAAGAACTCCACACAGTGAGGTGACGAAACGGCGGACGAGAGATCCCGCAGGGGCGGTGCTCACGGCATACGCGAGAACACCTCCGACGGCGGCGCCGACGACGGCGGTGACCGCCGAGAGGGCCACCGACTGCCAGAGGGCCGTCGTGACCGCCGGCGAGCGCAGAGCCTCGAGATTGCCCAAGGTGAAACGGCTGTCACCGTCGAGAAAGGCGCCCACGATGACGATGAGCGTCGGCAGGAGCAGGAAGGCCGTCGTGTAGAGGAAGAAGGGGACGACGCCCAGCAGGGCACCCCCCGGTCGACGACCGGAGGGTGCCCCGAGGCGCTGTCGATCAGCCAACAGCCTTGGCCCAGTTGTCGGTGAGGTACTTCTTGGCCTTGTCCGTCTGCTCCGCGCTGGAGACCTGCGGCTCGCCCTTGGCAGTCGGGAGTTTGGCCGCGGCCTCCTTGTCCACGGTGCCCGCCTTGGTCATCTCGTCCATGAGGACGGGACGGGCGCCACCCTTGAGCCAGAAGTTCTGGCCCTCGTCGCTGTAGAGGAACTCCTGCCACAGCCGGGCCGCCGCGGGGTGCGGAGCGTCAGCGTTGATCGCCTGGAAGTAGTAGCCGGCGATGATGGCGTTGTCCGGGACCCAGACCTTCCACGTCGGCACCTTGGCGACGTGGGCGGCGTTGAGGTAGTCCCAGTTGATGACGACCGGGGTCGCGCCGGACTCGACCGTCGCCGAGGTCGGGTCGACGGGGATCAGGTTGCCGGCCTTCTTGAGCTCGCCGAAGAAGTCGACCGCCTTGGTCACGTCGTCCAGGCTGCCGCCCTTGGCCAGCGAGACCATCTGGACGCCCGCGAAGCCGGCAGCCGCCTTGAGCGGGTCACCGTTGAGCGCGATCTTGCCCTGGAACTCCGGCTTGAGCAGGTCGTCGATGCTCGTGATCGCTGGGACCTTGGACGAGTCGTAACCGACGGCCATGTAGCCGCCGTAGTCGTTGACCCACTTGCCGTCCGCGTCCTTGAACTGCGACGGAATCTTGTCGAAGGAGGCGACCTTGTAGGGCGCGTACATGTCCGTGTTGGCCAGCGCCACGACCGCCCCGAGGTCGAACACGTCGGGTGCCTTCGACTGGCCCTTGAGGTTCTTCGCCGTCGAGATCTCGGTTGCCGAGTCGGCGTCGGGCTGGTCGGAGACCACCTTGATGCCGTACTTCGCCTCGAACGCCTTGATGATCTCGCCGTAGTTGGCCCAGTCCGGAGGAAGGGCGATGACGTTGAGGGTGCCCTCCTTCTTGGCAGCCGCCTCAAGGGCAGCCATGCCGCCCATGGCCTCGGCGCTGGTCGCGGTCTTGGCGTCGGCAGCCGCCGCGGACCCCGAGGCCGACGACGAGGCGGACGAGTCGGTCTTGGCGGGAGGGGAACACGCGGCCAGGGCGGTGGCGGTGAGGCCGACGAGCGCGATGGTCGCGCGACGGCTGAGGGCTCGGGTCATCGAAGGGTCCTTGCTGGTCTGGGTGATCGAGGGAGAAGCCGGGACGGGGGTCCCACGGGCAATGTAGGCCGTTCCGGCTCACGGCGATAGGCCTTGTCCAAGGCCCACCCGAACGGATGACGGGAGTGCCTGGCGCTTCGGATGGAAGGATGTCCCCTGTGAACGCGCGCAGCACGAAGGTCGTGATCCTCGGTGGCGGTCCCGGAGGGTATGAAGCCGCCCTGGTCGCGGCCCACCTCGGCGCGACCGTGACCCTCGTCGATCGTGATGGCCTGGGCGGTGCGGCGGTGCTCACGGACTGCGTGCCGAGCAAGGCGCTCATCGCCACAGCGGACTACATGAGCGAGTTCGAGGCCGCCTCGGACCTCGGGGTCCATCTCGAGGACGAGGAAGGGGACGAGGTCACCGATGCCGTCGCCGCCCTCGGCGAGATCAACGCGAGGGTGTTGGCCCTGGCCGAGGCCCAGAGCCGAGACATCGAGTCCAGGGTCCGCGAAGTCGGAGTGGAGATCATCCGTGGGACAGGCCGTCTCGTCAGCGCCACCGAGGTGGTCGTCAGTGACGTCGAGGGCTCCGGGGTGAATGGTCAGGGTCTGATCGTCACCGCTGACGTCGTGTTGATCGCCACCGGGGCCACTCCGAGGGTCATGCCCACAGCCCAGCCCGATGGCGAACGCATCCTGACGTGGCAGCAGATCTATGACCTCCCGACCCTGCCGGAGCGGTTGATCGTCGTCGGATCAGGTGTCACCGGTGCCGAACTCGCTCAGGCCTATCTCGGCCTCGGCGCGGATGTCGTCCTCGTCTCGTCGCGCGACCGCGTCCTCCCGGGCGAGGACCCCGACGCCGCCGAGGTGATCGAGGACGTCTTCCGCAAGCGCGGGATGGAGGTCTTGGGGCGTTCCCGGATGGCCGCGGTCGAGCGCACGGAGTCCGGCGACGGGGTCGTGGTGCGCCTCGAGGACGGTCGCGAGATCGAAGGTTCGCACGCCCTTCTGGCGGTCGGTTCGATCCCGCAGACCGAGGACATGGGACTGGCTGAGATCGGGGTCGAACTCAGTCCCTCCGGACACATCGTGGTCGACCGGGTCTCCCGCACATCGGTCCGCAGTGTGTATGCCGCTGGGGACTGCACGGGGGTCCTCCCGTTGGCCTCGGTCGCCGCGATGCAGGGGCGGATCGCGATGTCGCACGCGTTGGGCGATGCGGTGGCCCCGCTCAACTTGCGGGTCGTCTCGGCGAACATCTTCACCGACCCTGAGATCGCCACCGTCGGCCTCTCGCAGAAGGACGTGGACGCAGGTCTCGGCAATGTCGACACCCTCATGCTTCCGCTGGGTCGCAACCCTCGCGCGAAGATGCTCGGCATCACGGATGGCTTCGTGAAGTTGTTCTCCGAGAAGGGTTCGGGGACGGTGCTGGGCGGGGTGGTCGTTGCTCCTCGTGCCTCTGAACTGATCTTCCCCGTCACCCTGGCCGTCGCCCACCGGCTCAATGTCGACCAGGTGGCGAGCACCTTCACGGTCTATCCCTCGCTGTCCGGCTCGATCGCCGAGGCCGCCCGCCGTCTGCACGCCACCGACTGACCGGACAGGGGCCAAACCCCCGCTCGGGCTCCTGACCTGCCTACGGTGGTCGCCATCGTCGTCGACCACCAGGAGGGGACATGTCCGATCAGCCCAGCAATCTCACCGGGCCAGAGGCCATCGACAAGGTCAAGGACCTTGCCAAAGAACACCCGGACGTCGCGCGCTCGACGATCGACAAGGTCGAGGACGTGGTGGATTCCCAGACCGGCGGCAAGTTCAAGGACTGGGTCGACAAGGGCGGCGACCTCCTCGAGAAGGCGCTCGGGGTCGATGAGGCATCCGCGCCGGCTCCGACCCCTGCGCCGGCCCCGCCCCCTACGCCATCGCCAACTCCGGCTCCGGGTGATCCAACGCAGCCTGCACCTCCCGCTGAGCCGACGGAACCGGCGCCTCCCGCTGAGCCGACTCAGCCGGGGGAGACGACCCCGAACTTCCCCGACCAGGACGTCCCCAACCCCTCGCAGCCGCCGCAGCAGTCCGGCGAGAAGACGCTCCCTGACCCGGTTGAGTGAGGTTGGCGCAGGTCCTTCGAATTGAGGGGTGCCCGTTGCGTTGAGGGGCGTCCCTGCACGGACGCCCCTCGACACAAGGGACGCCCCTCAAGTCAAAGGACCTGCGCAAAGTCAGAGGGGGAGACCAAAGCGCGTGTATGCCGTGGGGCCGGGTTCGCAGCGAACCCGGCCCCACGGCATACCCCGGTGTGAAACCGGGCCGAACGATCAGCCTTCGGCGGCGGCGTCCTTGATCTCGCAGAGGACCGCGCCGTTGGAGACTGTGGCCCCTTGCTCGGCCGACAGCCCCGTGATGACTCCCGCCTTGTGGGCGTTGATCGGCTGCTCCATCTTCATCGCCTCGAGGACGACCACGAGGTCGCCCTCGGCAACCGTCTGACCCTCCTCGACGGCGATCTTGACGATGGTGCCCTGCATGGGCGCGGTGAGGGAGTCGCCCGAGGCCGCAGCCCCGGCCTTGCCGCCACCGGAGCGACGCGGCGCCTTCTTCTTGGCCGCAGCCCCGCCACCGCCGCCACCACCAAAGGAGAGCCCGCCGGGCAGCGAGACCTCGAGGCGCTTGCCCCCCACCTCGACGACGACAACCTCACGAGGCTCGGCCTCGGGAGCGTCGGCCGACCCACCGGCATACGCGGGGATGTCGTTGTCGAACTCGGTCTCGATCCAGCGCGTGTGGACGGTGAACTTGGCCTCGGGGTCAGCCGGTGCGAAGGCAGGGTCGCGAACCACCTTGGCGTGGAAGGGTGCGACCGTGGCGACGCCCTCGATGACGAGTTCGTCGAGGACCCGACGCGAGCGCTCGAGCGCCTGCTGGCCGGTCTTGCCGGTCACGATCAGCTTTGCGACCATCGAGTCAAAGGCGCCAGCGATCGTGTCGCCCTCGACCATGCCAGCGTCCCAACGCACGCCGGGGCCTTCGGGGACGATGAGCTTGGTCACCGTGCCCGGGGCCGGCATGAAGTTGCGGCCGGCATCCTCACCGTTGATCCGGAACTCGAACGAGTGGGCGTGCGGCTCGGGGTCGTCGTAGCCGAGCGTCTCGCCATCGGCGATCCGGAACTGCTCGCGTACCAGGTCGATTCCGGTGACCTCCTCGGAGACACAGTGCTCGACCTGGAGGCGCGTGTTGACCTCGAGGAAGGAAATGTCGCCGTCAGGGCCGACGAGGTATTCGCAGGTGCCGGCGCCGACATAGCCGGCCTCCTTGAGGATTTCCTTGCTGGCCCGGACCAACTCGTCGTGCTGGGCGTCGGTGAGGAAGGGTGCGGGGGCCTCTTCGACGAGTTTCTGGTTGCGGCGCTGGAGCGAGCAGTCACGCGTCGAGACGACGACGACGTTGCCGTGCTGGTCGGCGAGGCACTGGGTCTCGACGTGACGCGGGTGGTCGAGGAACTTCTCGACGAAGCACTCGCCGCGGCCGAAGGCCGTCACGGCCTCACGGACGGCGGAGTCAAAGAGCTCGGGGATCTCCTCGATCGTGCGAGCGACCTTGAGACCGCGGCCACCGCCGCCATACGCGGCCTTGATCGCGACGGGTAGGCCGTGCTCCTGAGCAAAGGCCACGACCTCGTCGGGTCCCTCGACGGGGTCCTTGGTGCCGGGCACCAGCGGCGCATTGGCCTTGAGGGCGATGTGGCGAGCCTTGACCTTGTCCCCGAGCGAGTCGATCGCGTCCGGGCCGGGCCCGATCCAGACCAGACCCGCGTCGATGACCTTCTGCGCGAAGGGGCCGTTCTCGGCGAGGAAGCCGTACCCGGGGTGGACGGCGTCGGCGCCGGCCTGCTTGGCGATCTCGATCAGCTTGTCCTGCAACAGATATGAGTCCGCAGGTGTCGAGCCGCCGAGCGCGTAGGCCTCGTCGGCGACCTTGACATGGAGGGCGTCGCGGTCGGGCTCGGCATAGACGGCGACCGAGCCGATGCCGTGGTCCTTGCAGGCGCGGGCGACACGGACGGCGATCTCGCCACGGTTGGCGATGAGGACTTTGCTGATGGCCATATTCGGAGCCTATCGGTATGCCGTCCGCCCAACTCGGGTGCTGTGGCGTCATCGGGCGTGGTGGTGGCCACACCGCTCGGGCACCAGCTGAAGTGTTAGATTCGCAGGAGCAAAGATGGTCGGAGTTCGGGCGCGCGGGGAGGCACGATGCAAGGCACGGATGACAACCTCGCGCAGCAGCGCGCCCTCTACGGCGAACCCCTCGGTGACACCGCGGCGCGCGTCATGTCCGCGCTCGGCCTGACCCAGGCCAGGCTCGCGCAGGTGCTGCAGATCTCGGCCCCGATGATGTCCCAACTCATCTCCGCCCAGCGGGTCAAGATCGGCAACCCGGCAGTCGTCCACCGCCTGCAGTCGCTCAGCGAACTCGCGGGACAAGCCGCGTCGATGTCCCCCGAGGCCATAGCGAGCAGGCTCGAGGGGATCCGCGACGAGCAGGCCACGATGACCGGCCAGTCGGCCTCTCAGTCCGAGGCCTCCATCGCCCGGGCCCACCTGCGCACCCTTGCCTCCGGCAACGAGCTCACCGAACTCGCCGAGGCCACCGCCAACCCTCGACTGGCAGCCCTGCTCAGGTCGGCGGCGGCTCGAGCCTGACGATGGGAGAGGTGTTCGCCGGGCGCTACGAACTCATCGACCTCATCGGTGAGGGCGGCATGGGCACGATCTGGGTGGCTCTGGACCGCAAGACCAACGGACTCGTCGCGGCCAAGGTGCTTCGCCAGTCCGATGCCGCCACGATGCTCCGCTTCGTCCGTGAGCAGTCGGTCCGCATCCACGACCCCAACGTCCTGACCCCGATCGGCTGGGCCGGTGAGGACGACCGGGTCCTCTTCACGATGCCGATCATCCGCGGCGGGTCGGTGGCCACCTTGATCGGCGACTTCGGTGCCCTGCCGCCGTTGCTCGTCGCCGAGTTGACCCGCCAGATCCTCTCCGGACTCGCCGCGGTCCATGACGCGGACATCGTCCATCGCGACATCAAACCGGCCAACATCCTGCTCGACGCCACCGGCACCGGCCGACCCCGCGCCTACGTCAGCGATTTCGGCATCGCCGTCGACCTCACCGCACCCCGTTGGACGGAGACCGGCTACATCTCCGGCACCCCCGGTTATCTCGCGCCCGAACTCGAATCCTTCGGCACGCTGTCCTCAAAGACGGATCTGTATGCCGTGGGGCAGGTCGCGTTGACCATGCTCACGGCCCAGCGGCCCGCCGAGCGAGTCGGGCTCCTGCGCCCACCGGACTGTCCGCCCGCGCTCTGGCAGGTCATCACCGACCTCGTGACCGAGGACCCGGATCGACGCACCGAGACGGCTCGCGCGGCGCTCGAGGCGCTTGACGTCCCGGAACTCCGCTGGCGACCGGAGGCCATCGGCGACGTCGAGATCTTCGATCAGGTCGTGGCCGACGGGCCCGAGGTGACCCGGCCCAAGGCCCATCGCCGCACGCCGGTGGCTTCTGGCCCGCGCGTCATCGAGGCAGGTCCGGGCCCTGAACACCCGAGGCAGGAGGCTCGCGGAATGCGTCCCTGGGTGGTGCCAGCCAGCATCGGACTCCTGGCACTTGCCGGTGTCCTCCTGATCTGGTCGCCGTGGGATGGGTCCGGAGGCCAGAGCCGAGGTGTTGAGACACCCTCACCCTCGGTCTCGTCCTCTCCGTCGAGTTCCACCACTACCAGAACCACACCCGCGAGCACCCCACCCACCAATCCTTCGCCGAGCCCCTCGAGCTCGACCTCGACCTCGACCGGGTCGGTGTCGGTCGGCCGGGTCGTGCTCACCGTGGGTCAGGCCTGCGAGTTCGTCGACGTCGGCCTGCGCGAGACCACCGTCGACGGCGCCCCGGTCACCTGCCAGCGACAGGACAACGGGACCTACGCCTGGCTGGCGCCCTGACCACGGCGGCGCGCCACGGCATACGCAAGCCCGGCGAGCACAGCGAGAGCCAGCAGCCCCCCACCGACCCAGGGCAGCACCGAGCCGCTGTCCGAGGATCGGGTGGCCGGGGCCGCGGAGGCGGTCGCCGAGGGACTCGAGGCCGGTGCGGATGGACTGGCCGCAACGGTCGCGGACCCGGTGAGGTACTTGACCGCGTTTGAGGGTTGGCCATCAACCTGGACGGTGAAGGCAACCTTGATCGGCTGGCCCTCGACGATCGTGCCGACGTCCTTGAGGCCCACCCCGATCGACACGTAGTACCAGCCACCCATCGACGCCGCCCGCATGTACTCGGGTCGACCGGATTGGACTGCATACCGATTTCGATAGGTCACGGTGCCCGTGGTGACCGACTCCTTGTCGAAGCCGTAGGTCTTGGAGAAACTCGGCACTGACTGGAAGTCGTTGCCAGCGCGCAAGCGATCGGGCGCGATCAGGCGGCCGGAGATCCAGAGTGCCGTCCCCTGCTCGGGGAAGGTGAAGTCGACCGGACCCTTGACCTGCAGTGTCGCCTTCTGGCCGTCCTCGACGCGGACCTTGTAGACGAGCAACTCGCCCGGCACGAGGGTGTCCTGCCACGTGCCGGCGGTGATCTCCGTGGCGTCGCTGAAGGCCAGGCCACCGATGGCCTCCTTCGGCGTGCCGTGGGTGATGAGTTCGGGGTCCCTGGCCGTGTCCTTGGGCTCGGGCAGGTCGGCGAGATTGGTCACGGGCGGCTCCTCGATGACGAGGATCTCGACCGGAGTGGTGGTCGTGGTGGCGCTTCGTGTGACCTGCACCGTGAAACTCGTGTCGGTCTCGCAGACGCTGCTCTTGCGATCGGTCTCGGACGGGTCGATGTCCCCGAGGATCTGCACCGTCGCCGAGGTGGTCTCTCGCGTGCCGAGGCCACCGGACTCCGAGGCATACGACTCCGAACACTCCTTGCCCGAGCTGGCCATGGCGCGGGCCGTCAGGTCCCCGCTCTCGAGGGTCCTGACGAGCTCGGTCGGGCGGGTCGTGAAGCTGACGTGGAGCGTCGAGCCCGGGATGGTCCGCTTGACGGTGTACGAGCGCCAGTGCCTGCCGGTGTTCATCGTGTCCAGGAACTGGCCGGGGGAGAGTTCGGGGAGGGCGGTGGGAGGTTGCTGGCCGTCCTGGAGATCGATGCCGGTGATGGGTTTGCCGGTGAGGGCGAACGGTCGCATCGCGCGTTGCGAGAGCCGGGTGATGCTCGAGGCGATCTGGTCCGCGTTGGCGGCGTCGTAGTAGGTGCCGTGGCCGGCGTCAGCGATGCATTGGAGTTGAGTGCGGGCCCTGTCGCCGACGGCGTAGCCGACGGTGTCGATCTGGAGATCGACGCCGCTCCCGATGAGGTTCTGGATGACGGGGCAGGGGTCGGGGACGCAGGACTCCTCGCCGTCGGAGACGAGGACGATGTTGCGTTTGCCGGTCGCGCCGAGGTCCTTGATGGCTTCGGTGAGGGAGCCCGCGATGGGGGTCTCGCCCTTGGCGACGAAGCCGTTGATGGCGGCCTTGAGGCCGGCCCGGTCGAGGGCCTTGATGGGGGAGACGAGTTGCGTGTCCGCGCAGGCTTCGGGGGTGGGAGTGCCGCCCATGACCGTGGCGCCGTAGACGCGCAGGCCGACCTGGGCGGTGTCGGGGAGTTTGTCGACGACGGCCGTGAGGCCCTTCTTGGCGGCTTCCATCTTCGTCAGGCCCGAGGGGTCGGGTTCATTCATCGACCCTGAGGCGTCGAGCATGAGGAGCAACTTGCCAGGCGTGGCCGGATCCTCGGTGACCACCCCGGTGCGGCTCTGGCTGGCCGTGGAGGGTGTGTATGCCGTGGAGCCGGCTGCCGTTGCCGAGGCGCCGACCGAGCTGAGCATGGCCAGGCCAAGAGTGCTCAGGCTCAACAGGATTCGCCCCGTGTTCATGGCTGAGAGTTCCGTTCGGTCGGGAGGGTCGGGTTGGTCGGGTTGTTGGAAGGGCGGCGGCGCGCCACGGCATACATGAACCCGGCGAGCACCGCGAGAGCCAGCAGCCCTCCACCGACCCAGGGCAGCACCGAGCCGCTGGTCCTCCCGGGCCCAGCCCCAGCCTCGACGTCTGGCCCATCACTGGCCCTCACCGAAGCCGTTGACGCGCTGGGTGAGGGGGATTCGGGCTTCGCGTAGTCCGGGCCGGGTTGAGCTGTGCCCTCGATGTCGACGCGGAAGGTCACTGGGAAGAGACTCCCAGCATCGGCGTCCCGCAAGGGGGTCGGCATGGCGATGGCGATGTAGTAATCGCCGGCGAGGTTGGCGGGCGATTGGCCGCTGCCGGATGCCCGGTTGCCGTAGAGGACAGGGGGTGTGGTGCGTGCCACGGGCGTGGCGTCCTTGTTCGAGCTCATCCCGGAAGGGCCGCTCGAGGTGATCGCGCGATCGGGCGAGTAGACATATGCGTCGTACTGGGGCATCAGAAGTGGGTTGTCCGGTGAAGGGACGGTGACACGCAGGGCCTGCCCCCACTCGAGATGGACCCGATAGAAGATGGCTTCGCCGGGGACGAACTGCTCGGTCCAGGAGCCCGCGGTGATTTCCGGGGCATCCGAGAAGGACGACCCTCCGACGGTGGCCTGCGGGTTCTCGGGCAACACCGGGTCCTCGGCGATCGAGGGGGAGGGCGTTGCCGCGGGTGGGTCGGACGCCAGGGGCGGCTCTTCGATCACGAGGATCTCCACCTTGACCGGAGTGTCCGAGCCCTCCTCGCGCTCGATCCAGAAGGGCACGCTCTCCGCGCCGCAGGGCGCCGGGTCGACTGTCGTCCCGCCCGGGATCAAGACCGAGCCAGAGGTGACGGTGCGGAGGTGGCTCATCCCGATGCGCTGAGCGCTGCCTTGGCCGGAGTCGCAGTCATCGGAGGTGCCCGGCTTGAGCCCGTGGAATCGGATCTCTTCGACGTTGCCGGAGCGCGCGGGGTCGACAGGGGGACGAGCCGAGACGGTGACGCGCATGGTGGAGCCGGGGATGGAGCGCTTGAGGACGTAGTGCTTCTTGGCGCCGGTGGTGAGGGTGTCGACCCAGAGGCCGGCCTCGAGGGTGGGCGCACCGGCTTCGGCGGGGGTGCCGTCGATCGGCTTGCCGTTGATGGCGAACTCACGCACCGCCCGGGTGCTCAACTTGCGCAGGCTCGCAGCGATCTGGTCGGCGTTGGCGGCGTCGTAGTAGGTGCCGTGGCCGGCGTCGGCGATGCACTGGAGTTGTTGGCGGGCCTTGTCGCCGACGGCAAAGCCGACGGTGTCGATCTGGAGGTCGATGCCGGCTCCGATGAGCTTCTGGACGACCGGGCAGGGGTCGGGGACACAGGATTCCTCGCCGTCGGAGACCAGGATGATGTTTCGCTTGCCGGTCGCGCCGAGGTCACCGATGGCCTTTTCGAGGGAGTGCGCGATCGGAGTCTCGCCCTTGGCCTGGAAGCCGGCGATCGCGGCTGTCAGGCCGGCCTTGTCGAGGGCCTTGATGGGGGAGACGAGTTGGGTGTCGGCACACGCTTCCGGGGTCGGAGTGCCTCCTTGGACGGTGGCACCGTAGACGCGCAGCCCCACTTCCGACCTGGCAGGAAGGGAGTCGACGACACCTGTGAGGGCCTTCTTGGCGGCGTCCATCTTGGTCAGGCCGGAGGGGTCGGGCTCGTTCATCGAGCCGGAGGCGTCGAGCATCAGCAGCAACTTCCCCGCCCCGGCCGGGTCCTCAGTCACGACTCTCGCCGCCGTCGAGGATGTGTATGCCGTGGCGCCGGCTGCCGTTGCCGAGGCACCCACCGCGGTGAGGAAGACAAAACCAAAAGCGTTGAGGACCAACAGGATTCGGCTCGTTGGCATCAAGGTCACTTCTCCTCGGCCGGGGCGGAATGGCGACGGCGCGCCACGGCATACCCGATCCCGGCGAGCACAGCGAGAGCCAGCAGGCCCCCACCGACCCATGGGAGGACTGACCCGCTCGCCTCCTTGGTGGGCTGAGGAACGGCGCGAGGTGATGCGCTCGGACTCGAGGACGGCGTTGCTCCCGGCGAGGAGGTGGGGGCCACTGCACTCTCGGCGTAGTCGGGCGCACCGTTCGGGGTGCCGGTGACCTCGACGTTGATGCGGACGGGGATGATCGGGAGGTCGTCACCCGGACCGCGCTGGAGGCTGAAGAAGTAGTCACCGGCCAGGCTCGCGGCGCGCGACTCCGGGTTGCCCTCGCCCGCAGTGAAGGAGTAGCGGTTCAGATAGCGGATCTCGGGGACCTGCAGGGTGACCTTGCCGTGCCACCCCTGGGCACCCAGGACGTACTTGGAGGTGTTCCAGATCGCGCGGGTCATGGGTGCCCTGGCCGGGTTGAAGATCCGTGATGTGAACGGTGCGTGATCGGCCGGGCCGTAGGTGGCCGCGAGGTCGGTCTCCGGGGTGGGGAGGTCGACGGTGATCACTGCGGCCTGTCCGAACTGGAGGGGGAGGCGGTAGACGATCTCCTCGTTCGGCATGAAGGAGTCCGACCATGCACCCGGGCCGATCACGGGGGCATCGTTGAAGCTGCCGCCGCCGACGATCGGGGTAGCCGATCCGGCCACCGTGGCCTCCCGCTTCTTCATGTCCTTGATCGAGAAGGCACCGGGCAGACCGTCGTTGGTCGAGACGGGCGGCTCGTTGATGTAGCGCAATTCGTAGGTGGTGGGGACGCCCTCAGTTCCGAAGACGTGCTGCACCTTGGCGATCAGGTCACCCGTCTGGCACACCTCCTCCTGGTGCTTCTTGCCGGCCGGGTCGTCCTGCCCGAGGACCGTGGCCGCGACCGTGACGGCAGCGTCGCCTTCACCGAGTCGGAAGTCGTCTTGGGCGGCGTCGCATTGGGTCTTGCTTCCATCCACCGGGGCCAGGACCACCTTCCAGCCGTCGACGTTGTAGTCCCTCGTCCCGATCGGCGCCTTGGCGGTCAGCGCGACGCGAACGGTCGACCCCGGGGTGCGCTTGATCCGGTAGAAGCGGTTGGGCTGGGTGCTGACCTCGGCCGAATCGGTGTACTGGCCGGGCACCAGATCGGGCGCGGTCTTGGCGTCCGCTCCGCCCCGGACGGGCGTGCCGGTCAGCGTGAAGGGGCGCAGGGCTCGTGCGCTGAGTTTGGTGAGCGACGCGGTGATCTGGTCGGCATTCTTGGCGTCGTAGTAGGTGCCGTGACCGGCGTCGGCGATGCACTGGAGTTGCTGGCGCGCCGTGTCTCCGACGGCGAAGCCGACGGTGTCGATCTGGAGGTCGATGCCCTCGCCGATGAGCTTCTGGACGACGGGGCAGGGGTCGGGGACGCAGGATTCCTCGCCGTCGGAGACGAGGATGATGTTGCGCTTGCCGGAGCTGCCGAGGTCGCCGATGGCCTTCTCGAGCGAGTGCGCGATCGGGGTCTCACCCTTGGCCTGGAAGCCGGCGATGGCCGCCGTGAGGCCCGCCTTGTCGAGCGCCTTGATGGGGGAGACGAGTTGGGTGTCGGCGCAGGCTTCAGGGGTGGGCGTGCCGCCCTGGACCGTCGCGCCGTAGACCCGCAGCCCCACCTCCGAGGTCGCCGGGAGGGAGTCCACAACGCCCGTGAGCGCCTTCTTGGCGGCCTCCATCTTGGACAGGCCCGAGGGGTCGGGTTCGAGCATCGAGCCCGACGCATCGAGCATGAGGAGCAACTTGCCGGGCGTGGCAGGGTCCTCCGTCACGACCCCGGTCGCCATCGCTGGCGTGTATGCCGTGGAGCCGGCGGCCGCACCCGCGGCCAACCCCGTGGACAACAGGACCGCGGTCAGTGCGCTCACCGCGATCGATCCGATCCGTGTGTGTCGCATGATGATCTCTCCCCCTTGGACCAAGTGATCTTTGCGATTGCAAACATAGATGTTTGCAATCGCAAATGCAAGTCATGCGTCGAACCGTCCTAGCCCTAGCCGGTCCGTCAGCAGTCGACAGTAGTGGGCGCCGCACATCCGGTGGGACCTCGGCGAATACCGGTCGAGTGGTCACTTGATGACGTAATGGACGGCCCCATTCCCTCATCAAGTGACCACTCGACGAGGTGCTCGGGTGAGCCGATCAGAGGGTCAGTCGGTCGATGAACTGGCGCAACTGCACCGCATTGGCGCATTCGTGCATGTCGACGTGGCGCGCATAGAGCGGAGCCACCGAGTCGCCGGTGCCCCACTGCGACGGCGCTTCCGGGTTGAGCCAGTCGACGTGCTTGGCCCGGGCCACGATCTCCTCGAGCGCATCCGCCCGTGGATCGGTGTTGTTGGTCCGGGCGTCGCCGAGGATCAGCACCGAGGTGCGATTCCCGATCGCGTCGAGGTGGTGCTCCACGAAGTGCGCCAGGGTTGATCCGTAGTCACTGTTGCGATGCCAGCGCGTCATTCGCGCCGTGTCTCTGAAGACAGGCGTGAGGTCTGCACCCGGCGGCGCGTGGAGCACCACCTCGGTCAACTCGTCGCAGATGTTGACGAAGCCGAAAATCCGCACCCGCCGGAACTGCCCCGCGAGCGCCTGCATGAGCAGGATCGTGAAGCGCGAGAACCCCGCCACCGAACTGGACATGTCGCACAACAGCACCAGATCTGGTCGGTGCGGCGAGCGCGATTTCAGCGCGGGCCGCATGGGCACCCCACCAGTGGACATCGACCGGCGAAGCGTCTTGCGGATGTCGATCTCGCCGCGTTGCGCCCTCCGCCGACGGGCCGCCATCCGCGAGGCCAACTTCTTCGCCAGGGGGGCAATCGTCCGCCGCAACTCCTCGACCTCCGTGGCGCCCGCCAGGAGGAAGGGGGTCTGCTCGACGGGTGGGCGGACGGCATACCGAGAAATGCGTTCCGGCCCGCGTGCCTCGGCGTTGCGTCGGCGCGTCTCGACCTCGACCCTTCGCCGGAAGGCAGCCACCGCCGCCCGCAACTCGTCACGGGTGAACCGGTCGGCGAATCCCTGCCCGCTGGGCGGCCCGCCCGTCCCGCTTCCCGCGCCCGCTGACCCGCCGCTGCCGTCACCCGAACCGCCGGGTATGCCGTCCGCGGCGTCCTGCAGGCGGGCGAGGGCTGCCGTGATCGCGAGTTGGGGTTGGAGGATGTCGAGGGCCTGAGCCGACGACCAACTGCCCGTGGTCGAGTCGTTGCCGAGACGCCCCAACTCGCTGACCACCCGGGCAGCCAACTCGTCGAGGGCCCGTTGGTCCCCGGCGGCCAGGGCCTCGACCAGATCGGCGCGCAGCCGGGCGGCGATGGCTCGGCGCTCGGCGGGGTCGTCGGGTAGGTCGGGGTCGTCGTCCAGCGCGGAGCGGGACCCGAGGGCAGCGGGAAACCAGATGTCGAAGAGGTCGTCATAGACCTGCCGTTGCCCGCCGCGACGGGTCAGGGCGGCAGCCAGTCCCTCACGCAGGCGCTCCCGGTCCTCCATGCCCAGGGTCGTGATGACCGCAGCCGCGTCGATCACATCACTCGTGCCGGCGACGACACCGTGCCGTCGTAGGGCATTGGTGAGCCCGACGAGGCGGGGCTCCAACCCCACAGTTGGGAGCGTCTGGGCAGCGATGGACACGAGGAGTCAGAGGTCGAGTGCCTTGGTGGCGCGCACGATGTCGTCCTGATGCTTGAGCAGGACACCGAGGTTGTCGCGCACGACGGCCTCGGACATCTCGGCACTGCCCAGGGCCAACAACGTGCGAGCCCAGTCGACGGTCTCGGCCACAGAGGGCGACTTCCGGAGGCGCAGCTCGCGCAACCGCCCCACCAGCCGCACGACCGACTCGGCATGTGCGGCGGACAGGCCCGGCACGTGCTGGGCGACGATCTGCTGCTCGAGCTCGGGGGAGGGGTAGTCGATGTGGAGGAAGAGGCAGCGTCGACGCAGGGCTTCGGACAACTCGCGCGTCGCATTGGAGGTCAACACCACGAACGGGCGCTGGGTCGCCGCGATCGTCCCCAACTCGGGCACGGTCACCTGGAAGTCACTGAGGATCTCGAGCAGCAGACCCTCGATCTCGACGTCCGCCTTGTCGAGTTCGTCGACGAGGAGCACCACGGGCTCGGGGGAGCGGACCGCCTCCAACAACGGTCGTGCCAGCAGGAATTCCTCGGTGAAGATGTTGTCCCGCAACGCATCCCACTCGCCGCCGTGATCGCCGGCACCCTTGGATGCGGTGATCCGGAGCAGTTGCTTGGCGTGGTTCCACTCATAGAGTGCGCGCGCTTCGTCGACACCCTCATAGCACTGGAGCCGGATCAGCCGAGCACCCGTCGCGCGAGCCACTGCCTTGGCCAACTCGGTCTTGCCGACACCAGCCGGGCCTTCGACGAGTAGAGGCTTGCCGAGCCGGTCGGCGAGGAAGGTCGTGGTGGCGATGGCATCGGAGGCGAGATAGCCGGCTTCGGCGAGCCCACGGCATACGTCATCGACGGAAGTGAAGCGATCGGTCACCCGCCGATTGTCCGTCACGGCATACTCGGCACTGACATCACGAAGGAGTGACATGAGCGACAACCAGCGCCAACTCGAGGACAGCATCACTCGGGACTTCTCGACGGACTCGGAGAACCTGTCCTACGGCGCCTACCTCGACCTGGCCCGACTGCTGTCGTCACAGCACCCGCGGAGCACGCCGGTGCTGCACGACGAGATGCTCTTCATCATCCAGCACCAGGTCGCCGAGCTCTGGCTGAAGTTGCTCCTCCACGAACTCCATTCCGCCCGTGACCTGCTCAGTGGCGACGAGCTCGCTCCGGCCCTCAAGCGACTGGCTCGCATCAAGCACGTGCTCAAGCAACTCGTCGAGCAGTGGGATGTCCTCGCGACCCTGACGCCGAGCGAATACGCGCAGATCCGGCCCTTCCTCGCGACGAGCTCGGGCTTCCAGAGCTGGCAATATCGCTCCGTCGAATTCATCCTCGGCAACAAGAATGCCGACATGATCCGGGTCTTCGCGCACGACGCGGGAGCGCAAGCCGATCTCACGGCGCTCTGGGAGGAGCCGACGGTCTATGACGCGTTCCTCCGGCACCTTGCCCGCAATGGGTATGCCGTGCCCTCCTCGGTCTTGGAACGCGACGTCCGTGAGCCCTATCGCGAGCACCCAGAGCTGGTGCCGGTCATCGCGGGGATCTACGCGGACCCATCGACTCATTGGGGTGCTTATGAGGCCTGCGAGGAGTTGGTCGACATCGAAGATCTCTTCCAGCAGTGGCGATTCCGTCACCTGCAGGTGGTCCTGCGGACGATCGGGCAGCAGAAGGGGACCGGCGGCTCGAGCGGGGTGTCCTTCCTGCGGCGCGCACTGGACCTGACCTTCTTCCCCGAGCTCTATTCCGTGCGCTCGACGATCACCTGATGGCGGAGGTGCATCGGGCCCGACCAAGGGTCATCCACACGGCACAGGCGCTGGTCGACGAGGTCGCCGAGATCCCCGAGTTGCCGCGTCGCGGCCAGAACGCGATGGCGACATCCTTCACCCGGTATGCCGCGTCGGCCGTCAACATCCTGCTCGCCGCCGCTCGATCGGGCGCGACCTGCGTCCACGCGGGGACCGTGGGGACGGGGCACAACGCCGACCTGATCAGGGAAACCCTCGCCGCCGAGTCAGTCGCGATTTCCAGTCAGCCGCTGCCCGACCAGGACACCGGGATCTGCTTCGTCATGATCGAACCCAGTGCCGAGCGGACCTTCGTCACGACGTTGGGGGCCGAGCGGCACATCACGGTCGAATCACTCGCGACGTCGGCGCCAACGGCTGGGGACGTCGTGTGTGTCTCTGGCTACAGCCTGGTGGGCGCGACGCGCGACCCGCTGTTGTCGTGGCTCGAGTCGTTGCCCGCTGGCGTGGTCGTCGTGCTCGATCCCGGCGCGATCTTTGCGGGTCTACCGGCGCCGATTCGTGAGCGGGTCCTGGCGCTCACGACGGTGTGGACGAGCAACGCAGAGGAGGCAACCGGCCTCACCGGGTGGACCGGCCTCGAGGACACGGCGCTGGCGCTCTCGACGCGGCTCCCCTCGGGCAGTGTGGTGGTCGTCCGGGACGGGCCGAAGGGGTGCGTGGTGCGCGAAGGGGGCAGCACGGCATACGTTGCGGGTTTCCCACGCGATCCGGTCGACACCAATGGTGCCGGTGACTGCCACACGGGGGTCATGGTCGCGGGGCACGTCGCCGGGCTCTCGTGGACGGACGCCGCGCGACGGGCCAACGCTGGCGCGGCCATCAAGGTGACTCGGCGCGGTCCGAACAGTGCGCCGACTGCGGCGGAAGTGGATGCCCTGCTCGCCGACGAGGACCAAGCCACGGGCGCCGATCAGGTCGGGTGACCCTCGACCTCGTCGGGCTCGGAGCCGTCGTAGACAGGGTCGCCTTCGGCCAGTGCCTGGGCTCGGCGCCGGTCCAGCAGCACCTTGGCCAAGCCGCCGATCACGACGGCGCCGACCGTGCCCGACATGATCCAGGCAAAGGCCGAGTGTTCGTCGGAGCGGTCCGCATCGTTGGCGCTCATGCTCCACTGTCCCACGAGGCGCGCGCGGTGACCATGCCTCGAGCGATCAGGAGGGCTGGATAGGACCGCGTCAGCCCAACCGGTCGAGGTCGGTCCGGCAGCGCTCGGCGAAGTCGCTGAGCTCGATCAGGGCGTCGTCGATGTCTCGCCGGCGCTGCTCCAGATCGGCCCTTCGGGCATCGATCTCGCCCAAGACGTATTCCAGTTGGCTGCGCCGGCCGCGAGGTGCGTCGTAGAGGTCGATGATCGTGCGGATCTGTTCGAGGGGGAAGCCGAGCCGCTTGCCGCGAAGGATGAGGTTGAGCCGCGTGCGGTCGCGTCGGTGGTAGAGCCGGACCGTCCCGCGGCGCTCCGGTGAGATCAGCCCCAGGTCCTCGTAGTGTCGGACGGTGCGATGGGTGACCCCGAACTCCTCGGCGACCTGCGCGATCGTCCGGGTCGCGTCGTCGCGGGCTGGCATACCCGTGAGTATTGCTTTACGTTTACGTCAACGTCAAGGATGACCCTCCGCGACGATGACCGCGTCACGGCGGTCGCGCCCCTGTCGCCACCACTGATCGAGGTATGCCGTGTTCGAGTTGAGCCAGGACCACGAGGACTTCCGCAAGGTCGTCAAGGAGTTCGCCGCCGCTGAGGTCGAGCCCCATGTCGCGCAGTGGGATCGCGACAAGCACTTCCCCAGCGACCTCGTCGGAAAAATGGGCGATCTCGGCCTCTACGGCCTCGTCGTGCCGGAGGAGTTCGGAGGCAGCCTCGAGGACTCCGACGGCGGCGCCTTCACGAGCCTGTGCATCGCCATCGAGGAACTCGGCTATGTCGATCAGTCGGTCGGCATCACCCTGTCGGCCGGGGTCGGCCTGGGCATCAACCCGATCCTCACCTACGGCAGCCAGGAGCAGAAGGAACGCTTTCTGCCCGACCTCGTCGCCGGCCGCACCCTCGCTGGCTTCGGCCTGACCGAGCCGGACGCCGGCTCCGACGCCGGTGCCACCCGCACCCGCGCCACCCTCGCCGACGACGAGTGGACGATCAACGGAGCGAAGGCCTTCATCACCAACTCGGGCAGCGCCATCACCTCCGTCGTCACTGTCACCGCGCGGACCGGAGAGACCGCGGACGGCAAGCCCGAGATCTCCGCCATCATGGTCCCGTCCGGCACCCCCGGATTCACGGTCGAGGCGCCCTATGCCAAGCTCGGTTGGCACATCTCCGACACCCACGGCCTGACCTTTGCCAACTGTCGGGTCCCGGCCGAGAACCTTCTCGGCGAGCGAGGGGCTGGCTTCAAGCAGTTCCTCAAGACGCTCGACGACGGACGGATCGCGATCTCGGCGCTCGCTGTCGGCATGATCCGCCGGATGCTCGACGAGTCGGTCGCCTATGCCAACTCCCGCACGGCCTTCGGCAAGCCGATCGGCATCAACCAGGGTGTCTCCTTCCCGATCGCCGACCTCGCCGTCATGGCCGAGTCCGCGCACCTGCTCACCTACAAGGCCGCCTGGCTCAAGGACGAGCACGATGCAGGGCGTCGCTCGGTCGCCGAGGTCAAGAAGGCCGCCGCCCTCGCCAAGCTCTACTCGACCGAGGCCGCCGTCACCGCGACCCGGATCGCGACGCAGGTCTTCGGCGGCAACGGCTTCATGGAGGAATACCCGATCGCTCGCTTCTATCGCGACGCCAAGATCCTCGAGATCGGCGAGGGCACCTCGGAGGTGCAGCGGATGGTCATCGGTCGTCACCTCGGCCTCCCGCAGGGCTGAGCGAAGGCTGACAAGATGACTGGTATGCCGTCCGCTTCCGATCCCGAGACCTCTCCACCTTCCGCTGTGGCCGGGTCTGAGGCGGAGGCTTCCGTCGCGGTGCCTGCCAACGGGGGCGACCCGAGGGTGGCTGATGTGCGCGGGAGGCTGCGCACGGCATACGCGAAATCGGCCTCGGCCCCCGACAAGTCGGCCGCCAAGCTGGCCCAGCAGGGCAAGCTCTATGTCCGCGATCGGATCGCGCTCCTGCTCGATGAGGGCAGCTTCGTCGAGGACGGACGCTATGCGAACGCGACGGCGGGTGATCTGCCGGCCGACGGTGTGGTGACCGGGCGCGGCGCGATCGAGGGTCGGCCGGTGATCGTCATCGCCAACGACCCGACGGTGAAGGCCGGCTCGTGGGGGAGTCGGACGGTCGAGAAGATCGTGCGGGCGACCGAGATGGCGCTGCGTGAGGAGTTGCCGGTCTTCTGGCTCGTCGACTCGGCGGGTGCGCGGATCACCGATCAGGTGGAGATGTTCCCGGGGCGGCGGGGCGCCGGGCGGATCTTCCACAACCAGGTGGCGCTGTCGGGGAAGGTGCCCCAGGTCTGCTGCCTCTTCGGTCCGTCGGCCGCGGGCGGGGCCTACATCCCCAGCTTCTGCGACATCATCATCATGGTCGAGGGCAATGCCTCGATGTATCTCGGCAGTCCGCGCATGGCCGAAATGGTTGTGGGAGAGAAGGTTTCGCTCGAGGAGATGGGCGGTGCGCGGATGCACTGCACGGTCTCCGGTGTGGGCGACCTGCTGGCCGCTGATGATGCCGAGGCGATCGAGTTGGCGCGGCTCTACTTCTCCTACCTCCCCGTGAATTGGCAGTCACCGCTGCCGACCTATCACGCAGAGGAGCCTGCGGTTGCTCTCACCCGGGACGTCGTCCCCGAGAAGGAGAGCACCCCCTTCGACGTGCACGACTTCATCGACGGGCTCGTCGATGACGACTCCTTCTTCGAGATCAAACCCTTGTATGCCGGGGAGCTGGTGATCGGCTTCGGTCGCCTTGGCGGGGAGAGCGTCGGCATCGTCGCGAACAACTCGGCGGTCAAGGGAGGGGTGCTCTTCACGGACTCGGCCGACAAGGCGGCGCGCTTCATCTGGCTGTGCGATGCCTTCTCGATCCCCTTGATTTATCTGGCCGACGTCCCGGGCTTCATGATCGGGTCCGAGGTCGAGCGCGGGGGGATCATCCGGCACGGCGCGAAGATGGTGTCGGCGGTGTCGTCGGCGACGGTGCCGCAGTTCTGTGTCGTCGTGCGCAAGGCCTATGGGGCCGGGCTCTATGCGATGGGCGGGCCGGGCTTCGGACCGGACGCGACCATCGCCCTGCCGACCGCGCGGATCGCGGTGATGGGCCCAGAGGCGGCGGTCAATGCGGTCTATGCGAACAAGATCGCCGAGGTCGAGGCCGCCGAGGGTGCGGCTGCCCGGGATGCCTTCGTCGCCGAGCGCCGGGCCGAGTATCTCGAGGACGTCGACCTCGAGCGCTTGGCTGCTGACCTGGTCATCGACCAGGTGGTCGAGGCCGAGGACCTTCGTGACGAGTTGCTCCTCAGGCTGAGGTACGCCGCTCGGCGGGACCGCCACTTCGCCACCAAGCGTCGAGGCGTCCCTCCCGTTTGAGCCGAGTGTCGACGTGTAGCAGAGTGCTACGCTGGTGGTCATGACCAACGTGGCGCATCGTGAGCTCCGCAACAACAGCGCGGAACTTCTCCGACGCGCCAACGCAGGGGAGTCCTTCGACGTGACGAACAACGGGGTTGTCGTGGCGCGCCTGGTTCCGCCGGAGGCCTCGCCGTTGGAGCGTGCCCTCCAAGCGCATCTCGTGACTCCAGCCACCAGCCGCCGACTCCCACGCATCACGCGGGTTCGCTCGGCCGAATCGACGGCAGCAATGCTCAAGGACCTCAAGGGTGAGCGATGAGCATCGCGTACGTCGATTCCTCGGCATGGGCGAAACTGTTGGTGGAGGAAGATGAGTCCGCCGCACTGGAGTCGTGGGTGGACAGCGAACTCGAGGCCGAGGCCACTGTGGTCTCCGCCTACCTGCTCATGACAGAACTCCATCGAGTGGCACACAGGGCCGCCATTCCGCCAGGCAAGGTGACCGAGGCGCTCTCAGTCGTTGAACTCGTGCTTCCGACGATGGCGGACTATCGCGCTGCCGGTCTGCTTCCCGGGTCGATGCGCAGCCTCGATGCCCTGCACGTGGCCGTGGCCCTCAGCGCGGGGGCGAACGACTTCGTCACCTATGACGAGCGGCAGGCTGACGCGGCTCGTGCAGCGGGCATCCGGGTCATCTCGCCGACCTGACTCCCCAGCGGCCCCGGCGCCGGAAGGTCACTGCCCGGCGATCTCGCGCAGGGCGGCGAGGTGGACGGTCAGGGCGCCCCGGCCCTTGGTCGTGAGGGACAGCCAGGTGCGAGGGCGCTTGCCCACATAACCCTTCCTCACCTTGACGTAGCCCACCGTCTCCAGCGTGCTCACCTGCTTGGACAGGGCCGAGTCGGAGATCTCGACAGCATCGCGCACCGCCGAGAACTCCGCCTCGTCGACCCCGGCCAAGGTCGCGACGATGCTGAGGCGAATCGGCGCGTGGATGACCTCGTCGAGACGGTGTCGGGCGTGCCCGACACGAGCCCCGTGATCTGTCACGTCGTTGATCATGGACGTCACGCCCGACGGTGGCCGATGACCCAGCCGGCCACGAGCATGGGTGCGGCGATGACGATCGCGGCCACGGCATACCACAGAGCGGAGATCTCGAGTCGAGTTCCGGTGCGGCTCTCGAGCAGGTTCAGCCCCATGGTCCCGATGCCCGCCAGCACCAGGGTCACCCCAAGGCCGACGTAGCCGGTGACCTTCGAATGGCGCGGCCACGAGCGGATGGCCTTGGTCTGCCACCCGGCCAACGCGATGAGCAGGGCGACATAGGCCACGGTCACGAAGGACCGGAGGCCGCCGGCCGGGAGGAACTGGTAGAGGCCGACGTAGCCGCCGACCAAGGTGCCGAACCCCGCAGTGGCCCACCCGTGCACCTTCCGATCGTGTGGGGTTGCCAGCGCTGTGCGCTGCGCTTGCTCGAGAGTGGCCCGAGCCTGCTCCGACGTCATCAACTGGTCCTGGTCGTTCATGGTGTCCCTCCCCGGCCGGTCCCTCCGGCCTTGCCTCCATGTAAGCAAATACTTTCCAAATTGGCAAGTAGTTGCAGATTGGCCGAGCAGTCTCTTCGTGCGTCGCCGCCCTCAGGTCAGGTCGAACCAACCCACGCCGAGCTCGATCAGCAACTCTCGGAGCAGCGGCAACGAGACGCCCACGACATTGCTCGGATCGCCCTCGATCGCCCGAACGAAGGGCGCCCCGAGGCCGTCGATCGTGAACGCCCCCGCAACCCGGAGTGGCTCACCCGTGGCGACATAGGCGGCGATCTCCGCGTCGGAGAGATCGGCGAAATGGACGATCGTCGATGCGGTGCCGCCCACCATGCCGCCCGTTCCACCAGCCTCCGACGCCCGATCGTCGATCAGCCAGTGCCCGGTGTGCAGCACCCCACTACGTCCCCTCATCCGCTGCCAGCGAGCTACTGCTTCCCCAGCGTCAGCAGGCTTCCCGTGCACCTCACCTTCGAGCTCGAGCACCGAATCACAGCCCAGCACAACGCAATCCGGCTTGTCGAGGGAAGGGGCGGGCACGGCATACGCAATGTCTTCTGCCTTGGCCCGCGCCAAGAGCAGGGCGACATCGGCAGGATCCAAGCGCCCGTATGCCGTCTCCGCGGCTTCCAGCGCAGCCTCCTCATCGACGGAGGAGACTCGAACGACGGGCTCGATCCCGGCCGACCGAAGGGTGGCCAGTCGGGCGGGAGAGGCCGAGGCCAAGACGAGTGTCGTCATCACATCACCCGAGGCACTCGTCGACATAGCACCAGCGCCAGGCTTCACCGGGCTCGATCGAGCGCATCACCGGGTGCGCGCTCTCCTCGAAGTGCTTGGTGGCGTGGGTGCCGGGGGAGGAGTCGCAGCACCCGACGTGACCGCAGCCCAGACACATCCGCAATTGCACGGCGTCCTCCGGCCGACCCGCAGCGAGGCATTCCTCGCAGCCCTCGGGTGTGCGCGGGATCGCGACCTCGACGTCCTCGGTCAAGTGCTCACAATTGCCGGCCAACCGGTGGGGCGCGTGGAGGTCGATGTCGCGGAGATCGGCGTTCTTGCGCACGCGATAGGAGAGGGCCGCCTCCTCGGCGTCGATCTGCATCATGACCTCGGAGAGGACCTCGTGGTCGACATTGGCGGTGTCGCGGATGCGGAGCAACTCGTCGCGCTCGGCCGAGATCATCGCCAGTCGGAGCCGGCGATAGGCCTCGCTCGGGGTCTCGCGTTCGTCGCCGGCCAGCGGCCCCAGTCGCTCCCAGATCCGGTTGACCCGGCGATGGGCGTCCTCGCGGATGTCCGCGACGGAAGCCGCGTCGGTGTCGTCGAGGGCCTCGATTGCCCGCAGCCCCGCCGCGGTCGCGGCCTGCACGATGGTCGCCTCTTGGAGGGCGTCATCGCGCGGATCCGGTCCCCGGACCCCGAGTCGGCGCGCGAGCAACGGCAGCGTCGTGCCCTGCAACAGCAACGTCCCCAAGGTGACGATGAGCGCGATCATGATCAGGCTCGGCCGGTGGGGAGTCTCCGGAGGCAGGGTGAGCGCGGCGGCCAAGGTGACCACTCCACGCATACCGGCCCATGAGGTGATCGCGTACGCAGCCGAGCGTCCGGCGCCCGACCCGTCCGGGTGGCGGCGATCGGCCCACCACCTGAAGGGGATGATCCACATCGGCCGGAGCGCGAGGACGGCGAGCAGCACAGCGAAACCGGCCAGCAGCGTGCGCCCCGTCGTCAGGTCGTCCTGGTCGAGGTTGTCGAGAATGTTCGCCAACTGCAGGCCGATGAGCAGGAAGACCGCGTTTTCGAGGACGAAGGTGACCGCCGACCAGTTCGTGCGCTCGGACAACCGTGACGGAGCGCTCTGCAGCACCGGCGCCTTGTGGGCCAGGAGCAGGCCCGCGGTGACCACGGCGAGCACGCCTGAGGAGCCGACGAGTTCGGCGGGGAGGTAGGCGACGAAGGGTGCGATGAGTGACAGCGCCGTGTCCGCGACGGGTGCGTGCAGGCGGCGTCGGATGAGGCCGAGGACGACGAAGGCTGCCCAGCCGATGGCCACGCCTCCGACCGCTGCGATCAGGAAGGACGTGGAGACGCCGAGGAAGGTCACCTCGGTCGCCGCAGCAGCCGCCTCGTGTCCGGCTTCGGCGGCGCTCTCCCCACCGTGCGCGATGCTGAGCCCCGCCGCGGCGAGTGCGGTGCGCAGGGCCACGAGCGCGGTCGCGTCGTTGAGCAGGGACTCACCCTCGAGCAGGGTGACAATGGGGCGGGGCAGGCCGATCCGGCGCGCCACCGCCGTGGCAGCCACAGCGTCCGGCGGGGACACGATGGCACCGAGCGCAAACGCCAACGCGAACGGGATCGGTAGCAACCACCACGCGACCAAGGCCACGCCGACCGCGGTGAAGAGCACCAGACCGACCGACAGCCCGAGGATCGGCGTCAGCAGCGCCCGCAGGTCGATGAGGGAGGAGTTGAGTGCCGCGGCATAGAGCAGCGGCGGGAGCAGGCCGAGCAGCACCAACTCAGGCGAGAGTTCGACCTCCGGGACGAACGGCAGGAACGATCCGATGACCCCGAGCGCGAGCAGGCCGAGCGGCGTCGGGATCCCGAAGCGATGGCACAGGCGGGCTCCGAGGATGACCGTGGCGACGATGGCCACGAGCGTGAGGGCGAGAGTCACCGCCAAATCATCGCCCACGACCCCGTATGCCGTGGTGCCCGTCACGATATGGGCTGGCCTCGCGAGGGGGCAGGGTGGAGAGCGGGGTGGAGAGCGGGGTGGAGAGTCGGGTCTCCAGTCAGCAGTCGGCGTGGCCGCCAGCTGTGGTCTGGCCTGGGTCAGCCGTTCAGGACGGCGTCGGTGAGCACATCGAGTCCGACCGATCCAAGGTTGAGCGCCCGGGCGTGGAAGTCCTTGAGCGAGAAGGCATTTCCCTCCCGCTCGCGCACTTCCTCGCGCAACTGCAGCCAGAGTCGCTCGCCGATCTTGTAACTCGGTGCCTGCCCGGCCCAGGTGAGATAGCGGTCGAGCTCGAAGCGCAGCATGCCCTCGGACTCGAAGGCGTGTGCGCTGAGGAAGGCCCACGCCTTGTCGTAGTCCCACTCGCCGCCACTGACCTCGTCGGGCGCCGCAAACCCACAGTGCACCCCGATGTCGAGCACGACCCGCGCCGCCCGCAGCGACTGCATGCAGAGCATCCCCATCCGGTTGCCGGGGTCGTCCATGTAGCCGAACTCCGCCATCAGCCGCTCGGCATAGAGCGCCCAGCCCTCGCCATGCCCGGAGGTCCAGCACATCATCCGACGCCACTTGTTGAGCTGGTCGCGGTTGAAGACGGCCTGCGCCACCTGGAGGTGATGCCCCGGCACGCCCTCGTGATAGACCGTCGACAACTCGCTCCACGTGCCGAACTCGGTCTCGCCCTTGGGCACCGACCACCACATCCGCCCCGGCCGGCTGAAGTCATCCGACGGGCCCGTGTAGTAGATCCCGCCGGTCTGGGTCGGCGCGATGAGGCATTCGATCCGGTGCGCCGGCTCGGGGATGTCGAAGTGCGTGCCGTGGAGCATCGCGATCGCCTCGTCGGCGCGCTCCTGCATCCACGCCTTGAGCTCGTCGGTGCCGTGGAGCTGATAGCTCGGGTCGGCCTTGAGGATGGCGATCGCCTCGGCGACCGTCGCACCCGGCCGGATGCGCTGGGCGGTCGCCTCCATGTCGGCGGTGATCCGCGCGAGCTCTTCCTGACCCCAGGCGTAGGTCTCGGCCAGGTCCACCTCGGCGCCGAGGAAGCTGCGGCTGGCGAGGGCATAACGCTCCCGACCCACGGCATCGGCCTGCGGGGCCAGAGGCAGGAGTCGGTTGCGCAGGCCCTCACCCAAGGCCCGGTATGCCGCGGCCGCGGCTTCCACAGACCGCTGCAGGTCCGCGCGGGTCGTCTCGGGAAGGTCCCCGTCGGCGGTCTTCGCGCGAGCGAGGTAAGTCGCGAAATAGCCCTCAGGAGAAGTGAACTGGGCACACTGGTCGATGCAGGCCTGGACCGCACGGCGCGAGGCGACATGCCCCTCGTCCGCCGCGCCCAGCAGTGTCTCGAGGTATTGGGTGAGCGCTCGCGGCACCTGACCCATGCGGGTGGCGATCGTCTCCCACTGCTCGATGGTGTCGGTCGGCATCAAGTCGAAGATGTCGCGGCACGACTGCACGGGGGAGGCGAGGTTGTTGAGGGTCGCCCGATCCCAGCCGGACTCCGCGATCTCGAGTTGGAGGCCGAGTCGCTCCCGCATGGCGGCGATGGTGACGCGGTCGATCTCGTCCACCGGCTGGGCATCGTCGAGCGCGGCCAACGTCTGCCGTGCCAGGGCGACCTGCGCGGCGAAGCCCTCAGGGGAGAGGTCGTCGAGTTCGGTGTCATGTCCGGGGATGCCGAGGTAGGTCGCCGTGGTGGGTGAGAGGGCGACTTCGGCATCGAAGTGGGCGTCGGCAATCGCGTCGACGGCGGTAGGGACTCGCTGCGGGGTCGCGGACGTCGGGGTCTCAGTGGTCACCCGCCCGACGCTACCTGCGGGAGGGGCGCCACGGCATACCCTGTGTCTGCCATGTCAACGATCCTCAGCGCCAACGTCGGCCGATCAGTCCCCACCGAGCACTCCGGCGTGCCCA